>Ga0070723_10000014_pt1 | contig 87840 bp, 147 predicted proteins | sample tdAd002_FD_67277 | JGI IMG/M metagenome (GOLD analysis project Ga0070723, IMG submission 67277) | Marine sediment microbial communities from the Atlantic coast under amendment with organic carbon and nitrate - tdAd00.2 | ecosystem: Environmental > Aquatic > Marine > Coastal > Sediment | place...
GGGGTAAATAATGGGAGGAGGAACATATTCAGCTACTAGTTCAATTGCAAGAGAAACCACATATTCAACAATGGCTGCTAGTGATATATTCACCAAAAGAGAAATTGATATTAAAATGATACCTTCTGGTACTATTAGAGAGTGCTGTGATTCTGAAGAACATCCAGAAACAATTCCTGTTATAATTGCTCTTGATGTAACCGGTTCAATGGGAATGATTCCTGAAAACTTTATAAAAGAGAGTATGTCAAAAATGATGGGATCTCTCTATTCTGATGGATTTAAAGATTCTCAGGTCCTTTTTATCGGAATCGGAGATCATGAATGTGACAGAGCACCCATTCAGGTTGGTCAGTTTGAAGCTGATGATCAGATAATGGATAAATGGTTAAAAAATATCTACCTTGAAGGTGGTGGAGGAGGAAACGATGGTGAAAGCTATCTTTTGGCTTGGTATTATGCTGCTTTTCACACAAAAATTGATTCTTTTGAAAAGAGAGGGAAGAAGGGATTTTTAGTTACAGTTGGTGATGAGCCTACTCTTAAGACACTTCCTGTAGAAGTACAGAAAGAAATCTTTGGAGAAAATGGACAATATACTTCAATGACTTCAGATGAGATCCTTAAAAAAGCAGAAGAGAAATATAATGTTTTTCATCTTCATATAAAAGAAACAAGATCTGGATCAATGGTTCATGTTCAAGATGGTTGGAAGCAACTACTTAAAAATAATGTTATTATGGTTGATTCCTATAAAGATATTCCTGGGATTATATCAGATTTAATATCTGTAAATTCAGAACATAAAAAACCAGAAAACAGTAATTCAGCTAAACCAATTGTAGAAAAAGAAGAGGTTATGCTTTAAATTAATACGTATATCAATTATAATTTGGTATACGGATTAATACAACTAAATAGGGGGAATTATGGCTGAAAACGACATAACCATATCATTAGAAGATTTTATGGAATATCAAGAATTAAAAAAACATAAAAAAGAAGTTAAGTTTATAGATGAATTAAAACACACTTGTTCTAATGGTGAAATATGGACAGGCTCAAGTAATTCATGGGCTAGTGATGGTGCAGCCTGGTTAAAACTTGCAGGAAAAATTAATAAAATAGGGAATAAGCAAAGTCTTATTTATAAATCAAACAAGAAATTTCTTGAGATGTTATTAGATTTAAACTGGAGAAATTTCAAGTCTCTTCAGAATCGTTTAAAAAAAGATGGAGTTGATGATATTCTTCATGAATATATAAAAGGTTATTAAGTAGATTAGTATCTAATCAAGGTGGTAAAGAATGAAAATAGAAATTGATTTAAAAGATATTTTAGGTGATGAGTATGGAGATATGGAATCGCTAGCGCAATCTATTGAGAGACAGCTTACAGACACAATTGAAGCCAATTTATCTAAAGGCATTCAGAAAAAGATAGATAGTGAAGTGGTAGAAATTATTTCTACAAAAGTAAAAGAGGCAGCTGATAAATTTATTCCTACTCTTATGGACGAACTTGTAGATAAAGAATATCAGCCAGTTGACAGGTATGGTGATCGATCAAGCCCAACAACAATGAGAAAACAATTGTTAAAGACTTTAACAGGTGAGATGGTTTACAAAAAATGCAACTATGATTCCGATAAAAATTTCTTCACAAGGAATATTGATTCTATTGTAGGCGAACAAATGAAAGAGTTCAAAAAAGACTTTGATAATAAAGTTGATGAAGTTTTCACAAAAGAAGCTTTTGAATATGCGTTTATCAAAATGCAACAAAAACTTAAGATGGTTAAATAGAATATTAAAAACATATACTAATAGGTAACTATATCTATTACTAGATAATTGAAGGAGATAAGAGAATGGAGACAAAAGAAAACAAAAACACTATATCATTTCATATTGATTCATATCCAGATGAAATATTAAAACTCGAAAAAGGGTTTTTTTGGTACAAAGGAAAGAAAATAAAAGATATTAAAAAAGCATACGAAAGATTCTGTAAATGGCTTGAAAGTTCTGAGAAGAATATAAATCTAAATCAATGAAGATTAAACCAACCACAGTTTAACTGTCAAAGGTTAGCTGTGGTATATCTATAAGACATTATCGACTGATGTTTACGGTACGCTTTAAACTATCTGGACAGCGGTAACAATGGTTTCGGTAAACCTACAAAGAGTTTCAAGCTTGAGTATCGTCTAATAATAGATAGTACAGATTGTTTGAGATATTTCAACTGTAAAAGAAATACTCATCAAGGGAAGTTAGCTCAGTTGGTAGAGCAAGCCAATATAGCATGTTGTGAAAAATCGCAAACTTGTATAATTGGTTATGTCATAGGTTCAAGCCCTATACTTTCCATATCTCACAAAGTGGGATAAACAACTATAAAAAACGGTGCTTGTGGTTGCATGGCTCAACTGATAGCCTAAATTAAAATTTATGGGGGTAACCATGGGACTATCAAAAGATGTAGAAGAAGCTATAAAAGCTAATCTTTCCGGACAAACAGCCGGAGTTTTAAAGAAGTATATTGAAGAGCATGAACAGCTTGTTGAGGATTATGGAGATTTAGAACTAGAGATAGAAAGTCTTAAAAATACTTTAACTCTTATAAAAGGCGAAAATACAACGTTATCTTCTTACAGAAACCGTTTAAAAGAGATCGAAAAAGGTGAAACAGAGCTTTCCGAAAAGAAAATACAATTCAGGATTGATTCTGGTATTCAGGAAATAAATGAAAAACACAGCAATCAGAGAGTAGAAGATCATAAAGCAATGTTTGATACTGTTTTCAGAAATACAGTTTTAAGAGAGAATAAATTAAAAAATGTTGTAGAGTCACAGTATTGCACCAATTATGACAATAACAGTAACCCTATAGCAACCAAAATTTCAGATATGACTGTTCCTGTTGTAGACACCAAAGAAATAACCGAAGAATAGTTTATATAGCTCTGTTTAACCACAGGGCTATTTTTTTAAAGGAGAAGATATGCCTATACAATTAATAATTGGATTAATCATAGTAGGAGCTCTAGGGCTTCAGTTTGGAGCTTTTAAGCTTCAGAAGCACATTAATGACAAGAAGGTAAAAAAGCTCAATGATGATCTATATGAGAAGACTGTAGTAATAGAAAATCTAAAAAAGGAAAAAGAAATCAGAGTCCGGGAACAGAAAGCCGGTGTTGCTCATCGAGAACGAATAAATATGACCAGAAAAGAGTCTAACGAGATTGAGTTCCAGATAGACAAAGCTCATACTCCAGCTCAAATAGATGCAATTGTCAGGATGATAGACAAAGATAATAACTTCAGGGTTAGATCATGAAAAAGATATTATTTTTATTCCTGATTATAATGATTTCTTCCTGCTGTACTCCTAAATATATTGAAGTTCCTGTTGAAATTAAGCCGGAATTTGAACCTGTTCCAGAAAGAGAAATTTTAGAACAAAGAGGACCTGATGAAGAACTAGTTAAATTCTTAACTAAAAGAATCAATTATTTTTCAGAATTGGTAAAATTATGGGAAAGTTGGGGAATTTCTGTCTATGAATCTGTTGACCTACCTCTTCCTGAGAGTCTACAGTTATTAGAAGATCTCGGGGGAAATCCTGAAGATGAATAAAAATTTACATAATAATATAAAGAGAGGAAAGAGAAATGAGTGTAAGAGATTTAGTTGGAAAAATACCGTATATGGCCGGATGCAAGGATGCGGATAGATTTTCTGAAAGGAATACTATTTTATATGATCTTGAAGTAGCTGATCCAAAGTCTATATTTTCGTATCGTAAAGATGATGAAACACAGAATAGATTAGCAGTTGCTGAAATCCCACCTGAATTTGTTGAAGATTCAAAACTATACAGATATGCTATGGACAGAGTTAAAATAGCAATGTTGTCTTATGATAAAGAAAAGGGAAGAATTTCACCTAAGCAACAAGACACTTTAGATCTGCTTATTTCTGATCATAAAGAGAATCCTGAACCTATTGTAGATGAAGTATTTAATCTTGAAGCTTCTACTATGGGCGTATGGAACCCATAAGAAAAGTAGGATTATTGGCCGGAATAGTTTTGTTGGCCAATAATCTAATAATATTCAATATATATAAATCAGGAACAAATATATTGGTTAATATATTAATCCCTGCAATAATTATAACTATATCAGGCATAAAGAAGAAGAAAATTAAGAATTTATCTATAGCAATAATATTTATTATTATTGGTTCTTTTGTAGCTTTAAAAGGAGAGATAGATAACTTTTCTGCAATATCTTTATTCTTTGTTAGCTGGTTCATTATTAAAAATAAAATATATTGTATTGCCTCAGCATTAATTTTATTAATACTAACTATTTTAAAGTTCTCAGTTAATGAACTACCTATACCTAATTTTGTAAATATGCTAAATGCATATATTATGATGGGATATGTATTCTATTATCTTTTTTGGCCTATAACCGAAATAAGATCAGATAAAGATCTTAACCGAGGCCTATCATTTGAGCAAATAGAGACTGTAAAAATGCTAATGAAAGGCTATAAACACCACCAAGCTGCAAAAGAACTAAACATAGAACGCTCATCGTATTCAGCCAGAGTTTCTTCTCTCCGGGATAGATATGGAGCAATATCTGATTTTCAATTAGCTCTAGCTCTTAGAGAAGATGGCGTAATAGGTGAAGATGACTTCACCATGGTGAAACTTATCCAAAGAACAGATACAAACAAATAATAAGGGTATATAAAGAGACATATCAGGAGGATTGATATGTCATTTTTAACCTCAGAAAATACAAATCGAATTGCTTCAATAGCAAAAACAACGGTAACTCAGGCCGACTCATACCCATATAGTATTGATATTGGGACTCCAGCCGTAGGTTTTGGAGCAATGAATGCAGATACAGCAACAACTTTAGTTTTTTCTCTTTTAACAAAAACAAATGAAACCATAGGACCTTTTTATGTTCCTGCTGGAGCTTCTTTATCTGAAGAAGTGCCACCATTTTCTCAAATAGATGTAACTACTGCAACAACAGCGTTTTATATCGTGATTAGAGGAACATTGGAGGGATAATATGAGTACAGGAAAAGGATACACAAGTGCTGGAGCTGGTGGTGGTGGTGGTGGAACAACTGATAATACAACAGATACTAGAATACCATATAAGAATATAAGTGAGTTTGATGATTCTCCTTTATATGTAGATGTTCCTAATACAAAAGTAGTTTCTGACTGGACTTTTGAAATTCCTGGTGGAACATTATCTATTGGAGAAACAACAAATTTAAGTGCTTGTACAGGTGCTTTAATAGTTGAAGATGAAATAAATGGAGTATTATCAAATATAATAGGATCTGTTTTTGATGATACAGGTGCAGAATTACCGGTTTATCTTGATTTAGATACGGAATTTTCTTTAGATATACAAACAACTTTTACTGAAACAATAACAGACAATCCTCTTACATATAGCCTTACTGGAACTGTAGTATCTCCAGAAGTAAGACAATTCAATACACTTACTTTTAAAACTGGTTCTATTTTAACAAATGTAAGAGGAAAATTTACAGACAATACGACTGGTGCTGTAATGCGTTATTTTCCTTCTAAAGCTGAATTTGATGCTGGAACAGGGATAACCACAGTAGCAGGGGATAATGTTTTAAATTTTGCCAGCACAGCAGCCGATACCCCAGGTGTTTTTAACTTAGGTATAAACCCTTTTATTGTATCAAATGGGCAGCAGATAGATGTTGAAATCGCTGGAGATTCAATTGATTTCTTAGGAAATGTAACTGACATACCGTATATGGTTGCAGAGGTTCAAGATGGTCCTTATGTTGCATTATCTGATAAAGAAACCGCAGATAGACATCAAACTACTGGAATCCTTGAGGGAGGAGTAATTTCAATAGCCACAACTTCTACAGTAAACTGGACTTCTGGGCGTGGGATTGTTTCTGATTATTCAGACCCTGAGAACCCAGTAATTACAGATGTTTCGTGGGATGCAGTTTCTGGAAATACGCCAACAGCTCTTGCAACCGATGGAACAACTCTTTTTGGATATAATAGTGCAGGAGTATTGCAAGAGAAATTATCAACTGCTGTTACTATAGCAGATTCTCATAATATCATTTGGTTTGGTTCTGCATCTCATTTTAGTAGTGTAATAACAAGCGTAATAACAGCACCTGGAAATATAGGATATGATGGGATAGGAAGTTTTTCAGACTTTATAAATCTAGTTATTGGCCCGGCTAATATAGATGGAAATGTGTATGGATCTAATGGAACTAATCTGAATATAGATGTAGTAGGTGGGAATGCCTACATGTTAGGTTCAAATTTTAGAACAGATCCAAAACTTTCAGATATTGTAACTCTAGGAAATGTATCAGCTATAAACTTTTTTGATGTTTATAGATCAGCAGGGGCTGGTCTAAGCGTAATATATAATGGTACTACCGATTTAATAGATCCAACCAAATATGATGATGGTTCAGGTACATTAGCAACAGTAACAACAAATTACTGGACTATAATGAGAATATTTAGAAGCAGAACAGGTACAACATTTGTAGCTTATGGACAACAGGAATTTGCAACTAAAGAATTAGCATTAGAAGCTAAAGGGGATGAGCCTTTTATAGAAAAAGATCCTTTACCGTTTACACTTTATAGATGTTCCTTAGTCGTATCAGAAGCAGCTACTGATTTAAGCGATACAGGTGATGCAGAATTTTTTGCAGAGTCAAGTTTTAGAGTTGGCGGTGTCCAAAGTTCATCAACTTCAATCCCAGGGGTTACAAGCCCGGGAGGTTCTGATAAAAGTGTTCAATATAATGACTCTAATACTTTCGGTGGAGATTCTTATTATACATATGATTCATCTACAAGGACAATGGGATTAAAATCTATTGCTGCAAATACTTCAACAATTGAATTTACCAATAGCTCAGATGTTTTTAAAGGTTCAATACAATATAACGAATCAACTGATGTATTTAAAATTACTCCTCCAACTACAACTGGAATAGTTCAGATAGGGGAAGGTGTTTATATACACGAAGGTGCAGCAGATGGTCGAATTGACATAGAAGCTATTACCACAGCAGGAACCGCAGAATTAACACTTTCTGATGCAGCAGGTGGTACTGGTCTAATGATAACATATGATGATGCCACGGATTCATCTGCTATATCTGGTGAAGAAGGAACTCTTACAATAGAGACTACCACCGATAACGATATAATAATGTTAATCGGTGGTGATACATCTCAATTGGCTATATCTAACACAACTGCACCAGATACAAATGAACTATTATCATTAACTACTGGTGGCACAAATGGTGCTGATATTGATCTATATGTCGGTACAAGAAATCCTGAAGGCAATATTACTGCACTTGATGGAGCTTTATATTTTAGAAAAAATGGTGTTGACTCAAATATCTTCAGACATGAATCTATAGGATCAAGTTCGGCAGGTTGGACTCCTTTAGTTGGAAGCGGTAGTTCTGGTGCTTCAGTCGCTAATTCAATGGCTGTATTTCTTGACACAACAGGGGAGACTATTGAAAGTATAAACTCAATACTAACCACTGAAACATCTTCAAGTATACAACTTGATTTAACACCCGGATTATCCACCGGAAATACTTTCTTTTCATTTAATACCAGCTTATCAGTCCCAACTTTTAGGATATCAAGAGTAAGTGATACAAGTGATTTGACAATCGAGTCAACGATTGGTGATTTAGTAATAGATAATAGTGTAGCAACTGGTAATATAACATTGAAAGCAAGTAACGCTCCAGATACCCAAGCACTATTGAATCTAATAACTGAGGGAGCGAATGGCGGTACAGTCGATGTCCATATAGGTTCAAGAACACCGGAAGGAAACGTCACAGCCAATGGTGGGGCTCTGTATGTTCGAGATGATGGTACAAGCTCAGATATGTATATAAAAAGATCTGAAGGTGGGAATACTGGATGGGTTGATTTTATACATAGTTCAAGTGGTGTTAAGGGTCCAGCGTCAAGCACTGATGACGGCATAGTTGTATGGGACGGAACGAACGGTGAGCTTTTAAAATCACCCGCTTTTATAACAATTAATTCAAACGCTACGGCTACAGACATAATTCTTAAATCACCAAGTGTTAGCGGAATTCCTGCATATTTTCTTGAAGATAGCTCAGGGCTACCAAAAGGTGTTTTTGAATATTTAGAAAGTACTGATATTACCAGATTACTTGTTAACAGTGCTGATTTTGAACTTGATGCTAATCAGGAAATAGATATATTTACAACTTCTGCTACAGGCCAGATAAATTTTGCTGGGACAAACCTGCCTGATACATTGCCATTAATACAATACTTAACTGGTGGAGCAAACGGAACATCTTGTGATACTTTTTACGGTACAAGAGATCCGAACAGTAATGTAACAGGAAGTCCTGGAGATCTTTATTTTAGAAGTGATAACGCAAATTCTACAATATACATCCATGAAGGAACTGGATCATCAAACACAGATTGGATTAGTCTCATAAGTTCTAGTAGTGGCGTAACTGGACCAGCTTCAAACACTGCAAATTCAATTCCTGTATGGAGTGGTACAGGTGGTGATACTTTAGCAGATGAACCTAATTTTAGAGTAGTTCTTTCAGGAAACGTTTTTAAACTTGAACTCGAAGCACCAGCGGTAAATGATACTGCAAGATATGAACTACTTGATAGCTCTAGTGTATCTGCTTCTTATTGGCAATTTAACGATCAGTCAAAGTTAACTTTACTGTTATCTGAAGCTGGTGATCTAGAAGTCGGATCACAATTTGATAACTTAATATTAAGTGTTAATGCAAACGATGCAGAAATACAACTTCAAGGATATTCACTGCCAGATACTCAGAACTTATTGAACTTAACAACAGGTGGAGCTAATGGAGCAACTTCAAATATTTTTGTTGGTGGTCGTACTCCTTTTGAGAATGTAACAGGAATACCGGGAGATCATTATCTCCGAACTGGTGGTGTTGATTCAGCTGAATATATTCACACTGATAGTGCATCAAGTAATGTTGGCTGGTCTAAAATCATGGTTGATTCTGACACAAACGCTTTCGGTGGTTTTGGAAGGTATGAAAACCTTTTAACTTATTCTGAAGATATGACAGATGTGATTTGGACTCAGCCAGCAAGCCGAGTTACACTTACTGGAGACAATGCTACAGCACCAAATGGGGAACTAACTGCTGATACTGTTGAATGGACAGCCGTTGGTCTTGGATTTAGGCACGATGTTACAACTGTTGACACATCCGTCTATACCCTTACTTTTTGGGCACAAAGTATTTCAGGTAATAACACGATACGGTTTGACCTTGGTGAGGGTCCTGTAATGGATGTTGTCATTGGCACCAATACTTTACGTCGCTATTCAGTTGAATTAACTTCAGGGGCTACTAATCATCTTGATATAACAGTTCAAAGCACACTTGGAACGTTTGTTTTCTGGGGTTGGAATTTATCTCTTGGAACTGATGTTATACCTTATTCCAAAACAGAAGCTTTTGCTCTTACAACATCAGATTATGGTTTGAGTGTTGCTGGTAATTTCCGAACTGATTTTACTGAGATAGTAAGCGAATCATCTGGAGCCTTAAATACATTTAGGGTTAAAACAGGTACTTTTGGTTCTTACTTATTACTTGCTGATGGTTCAGGATTCGATAACGTAACAATAGAATGTTATGAAGATGGAACAGAGTCTAACATTGGACTTGATGCTGGAACATCTTCACGGATACATTCAGCTTCACCTCTTTTCAGAATAGAAAGTGACGTTGAGAGTGTTAATGTTGTAACAGGGGGAGCAGATACAAAACCACCTATTACAATAGAAGCTGAAGGAACAAACGGAGCTAAGATACAAATATTTAGTAGTGATAGAGATCCTAATGGGAATGTAACCGGATTACCTGGGGATGTGTTCCACACGAAAGATGGTGTTAGTTCAGGATCATATGAAAGCCTTGAAGCTACAAGTGGAACAAACTGGTTTAAACGTGCATTAAGTCCTCCGGATGAAATTAATATATATTCAGGAGCTCAATTTGATGCTCTGGCAACTGCTGGAGTTATCACAATTACACAAGATACAACTTTTGTTGTTAAGGTTGAGGGAGGATTCTCAACAACCACAAGAATTGAAGTCACTGGCGGTGATTTGATGATGACTTCAGAAGATTATCAATCACCGGGAATAACCTACACAGGTGGAGGGACATTTTTTACAAACCACACTCCCGGTTCTGATATTCGAGTAAGAGGTCGCTTGCGTTTCAAAGGGAATGGAACAGGAACTTTCTGCTCAATAAGGGGTCTGTTTGGAACTGGTGATGCAAATCTTGATATGACAGATACAACAATACAAGATTGGGCTGATATGGGAACAATCCAACAAGGAGTTTTCTTATCAACAAATGTTTCCTATGTATTATATTCTGCACCATTTAAGATAATTCAAACATCTATTACATTAAACAATAATATTTTAGCATTCGGAGGGTTGTTTCTCGATATCACAAGTGAGCGTGCAGGAGCAGAAAGCGACACAATTGAAATAGCTGGTATTGTTCCATTAGGATTAAGCGGTTCTCTTTTTAGGATTGATCCTTTTCAAGCAGATGACTCCAGAATATCAGTTTCGTCAGTAGATACCGGAGATAGTGCAGTAAATGTTTTTGATGTATCAGGCGGTACAACTGGACTATTTACGGCTGTTGCTGATACTGGTCTACCCATACAAGCGATTACATCTGTTGCAAATGACGGAAGCGGAAACGCTGTATTCACAACAACAAGCTCTCCTATTGATGGACAGACAGTAGTTCAAAGTGGCTTTACTGTTAATACAAACTACAATGGCACATTCTTTTGTCTTGCAAGAACTGCAACCACGTATGAATTAACAGACGGAGTAAATCAAGTTGCGTTTGGTACAACAGAAATAGGTGTACTTAACGGTGATGGTATACAGGTTACTTCAAATGGGCATGGGTTATCAAACGGAGATACTCTTCAACTTAACTGTGATTTTACAACTGAATATGACGGTGGATATGTGATTTATAATGTTCAAACAAATACGTTTGATGTTGATGCTGTTTTTGGTCTTACGCAAGCAGGAACATGGGATACAACTGGACTTGATCAAACTAATCCTATTGTGGCATCAAGTGGAAATTTTGGTAAACAGCCAAGTAGTGTTAATGTTGAAATATCAGTTTCAGGAAATATAGCTACAACAATAATTCCAGCAGCCGGTGCAAAGGTGATTATGAACGCAACACCTTGGATTACTCAAACAGCCGAAAGAATTAAAACTGATAATCAAGGTGATGCCATTTACACAGGAATAACAACAGCAGCAGCAAAACTTGATGGGAATGTTTTACTTGAACCTACAGGCTCATCAAAGTCATTAAGCTGTCAGTTTGTAAGACAGGACACTGAGAGATTTGTTGTCAACTTCACCAATGGAACAAATATAATCAATGAGGCTGGTCATAGCTTAGTTAATGGCGATAATATAACCTTCAATGATAGTGTTGGTACAATGCCAGTTTTATTGAGAAAAGACATAATTTATTTTGTTATATCTGTTACAGCCGGAACTTTTCAAGTTTCTTATACTCTGGGAGGAGCTGTTGTTGCTTTTGGTGATGATGGTTCAGGTGTAAATTCGTATGCTATGGCTGATCTACATGGATCAAAGCCTACAAATCCAATAGCAGCAAATAGTCCAAGAACATTAGTACCGCAAGCATTAGAAGATTTGGACACAAACGATAAAACATTTATCATTATTTCAAATGAAGATGATGCAACCAATGTTGTAGTTACAGATGCATATTATAGAGTAGTTGAATAAAAGGAGAAAATATGGAATTTACAAAAGAGGAAATGAATTTTATTAGAGATGTTATGGAAAAGCTTACATTTAAAACAGAGGAAATATTTCCCCATGCATATGCAAAAAGTGTTTTAAATAAAGTAAGAAAAATCCTTGAGCCTAAGAAACCTGAACCTGAACCTGAACCTGAACCTGAACCTGAACCAGAAGTTAAGCCAGAAGTTAAGCCAGAAGTTAAGCCAGAAGTTAAGCCAGAAGTTAAGCCAGAAGTTAAGCCAGAAGTTAAGCCAGAAGTTAAGCCAGAAGTTAAGCCAGAATAAAAGGCAAAACACTCCCCTTATTAATGGTGAGTGTTATGTCTCTAGATCGAATAGATAGGATTTTGAGAGATTATTAAATGAATATATTGACTGAAGACAATATTCCAAAGATAATAAGGTTTATATCTGAACTAGGAGGATGTCTTGTGGATTGGTTAGGTGACGTAAATGAAATGGTAAAACTTGTCGGAGTCCCTGGAGTTGTTGTCGTTTTGTGGGCGGTAATGCCGTTAGTATTAACAGCTCTTCTTATTACGATAATAAGTATAGGGGCGAAGCAATCCCGGGATAATAATCAGGCATTTACAAAACAGATGGAAAGCTTAACAATAGCTATAAGTAATTTATCAGATAAAGTTTTAGATCCTCCAATGAATCTTGCAGATTCTCTTGAGTATTTTTATCTTGTAATGAATGAGCATGTTGGTAAAAAATTGTCATATCTTGGAGAAATTCTTCGTAAAAATTCAATAAATAATAGAAAATCAAAAATCCAGAAAAATATAGAGAATGAATTTAGATCAATAACTACAAAAGAAGCTAATAAGTTAAGCCGTAAAAAGTCGGTTTGTGGTGATATGGGGAAAGTCCTTCAAGAAAGTATTGATTGGAAACCATTTCTTAATGAAGTTTATTCTGCATTTTTTGTGGAAAGAAAAGAAAATTCCAATAAAGATTTTGATTATTTTAAAATTCAAGATGTAAAATCAATAATGTATGGAACGGTTGATAAGATAGCAAAAAAATTAGAAGATGACGGAGTTCGTAATTAACTTGATAATAAAGAGTTAAAATAGTAAAATCACCTAAAGAGGTGAAAAATGTTAAATCTTCCTGTTTTTAAAATAACCCCACTTATAGAATCATATTACATAGAACAAATCGGGAATAAGAAAATTTCTATAAAAACCTATCAGAAAACAAAAAAATCAATTAAAAGATTAAAAAAGAGTTCTTCAGGTCCATTGAAGTGGGTATTTATACAGAATGAATCAGGGGAAACACCTGTACTGTTAAAAAAATCAGGGAATGATAATATTTTTGTAACCGGATCTCTTCGATTAAAAAAAGCCAAAACAGAAAAAGACCTTGAGTACTGGAAGAAAAAACTTCTGGATGTACTGAGAGTAGAAAAGTCTCTTGAAGATATTCTATTCCCGGGAATCCTTTCAAAAGCTCTTCCCGATGATGTTCAAAGCCTTTTAATTAAAGCAAGAGGATATCCTGTAGGAACTAAACGGACATGGAGTGGAAAAGAATATAAAAAAGTTGCTGGTGGTGCTTCGGGAAAAGGTAAATGGGTAAGAACCTACACTGAGACCGAATCTCGTGGAGCGAAACAGGCCGTAAGAAATGTCCAGAGAAAAATAATGGATGCATCTTCTATGGAAGAGCTCCTTGAAATAGTCAAACAAAATTCTTCAAGATTCCAGGATAAAGATGGGAAAATGCTTCCTATAGTCAAAGAGTTTATTACAGCAGCTAGAGGAACAGAAGAAGGTAAGAAAGAAAAACCTAAAGTAAAAGAGACTGTTAAACCTGATGTAAAGGAATCACAATTAGAAAAAAAGCGTCAATTTGCTGATGGAACATTTGAAATTGAGTCAGAAGAAGCAGAAGAATTAGTTGATTCTCTTAATAAAGATCTTAAAAGTGATAAAGTTGAGTTTTCTCTATATGAAGAGGATGGATTTACTACATTTTATGCTGAAATAGAACGGGAAAACTTTACTGAAAATATTGTTATAGACCCATATAATAGGGATGAAATAAAAGATCTCGCTGGAAGAGGTCCAGATAAAAAGCAAAGAAAAAGAAGAGCATCAACTCAAACAATTCCAGAGAATGAAGGAACAAAAGAAGTTGAAAAAATAGAAGAGACTACAGAAGATATAAAAGTAATGGAGCCAGTTAAAAAAGAACCTATTAAAGATCCTGAAAAAATAAATGAATCTATCGAAAAAGCTTCACCAGATAACAGAAATGAAGTTCAAGCAGATCTATTCGGAGCTTCGGGAGAAGATCCACCAGAGGGAAAGTATAATTTTGAACCTAAGTCTGTAAAATTAGCAGGACAGACCGTCCTTGATTACAGGCCTGTAATCCCCAAGAAAATAGAAGTTCCTACAGAGGCAAATATACTTGATAGAGAATTCCCTTCATGGATGCCTCCTGTTACAAATAGAGAAATGGCACAAGTTTCTTTTCTTCCGACTTCAGTTTCTGTTGGTGAAAATGAGCTTTTAGTAAATATTGGTGAAACGCCATATGTTATGAGCATGGATGTATATGCTGGTATGGTTCAGTATCATGTAAATTACTATAAGTCATTTGAGAAAAAAGCAATGAGTTTGAGAATTGAAGAGGGGGTTAAAGAAGCTAGAGAGAAAATAAAAGAATTTGAAGGCCAAGAAGGTCGTTTAGCAGAAATGGAAGTAAGATATTACGGAAGAATAATTGAAGCTTATGAGTCTAAGGATAAAAAAACTTTAAATCGATTATACAAAAAAAGACGGCCAAAAAGATTAATGCCTACAAATAAAATGTCATATCCTCAGCTTAACACCTATAATAAAATCTCCGGTAATAGAACTGAGTCTTGGAAAATGTATAATAAATTCCGAGAGGATCTAGCTTACAAAATGGCAGATATGAAGTTTCAATATGAAGATAATCTCAACTCATATTCTAAAGGGAAAGAGACTTCTTATGGAAATAGTGGAACTAAAGACACCTTACTTAAGGATTATGGTGTTAAGATAAAACGACAGAATGGCGATGAGATAACTCCAGAAGAAACAAATCAGTTAAAAAAGGCTCTTGATGATATGTATTCAGTCTATGGAGATAGAAGTGATATGAGTCGTAAGTTTGGTCTTAAAATTTCTCATTCTGGAGAAAAAAGACAACATGCAAGTAAGTATATTGGTCTTTACTATCCTGCTTACAAAGCTATTGGGGTAGGATTCACATCTCAAGAACAGGGAGGCCTAACTCTATCTCATGAATATTCTCATTTCTTTGATAATTATCTTGGTAAAGATGAATACCACTATTCATCAGATCAAACAGGATCCATCTCAAATGATATAGCCAAAAAATTTAGATCTAATATGACAAAAGGATCTAAGATAGATGGGTATTGGGGAAGAACATGTGAGTGCTTCGCTAGAGCTTTTGAACAATATTATGATATTGAAACAGGAACAAATAGTTTTGATGGAGAAAAACAGTATATGAGTGCTGAACAATACAACAAAGAAATAAAACCTCTTGTAGAGAAATTTTTTAAAGAAAATGACAGTCTACTTAAATCTATAGACATTATATGGTAATTAATTTAATTCCCCTTGACACGTTATCTAAACAGGTATATATTTAGGTATATTCAAGGGGGAATATATGAAAAATAAAAAGAAAGACAAGAAATTCCGTAAGAACCGAAAAGCAACAAGATCTTTAAGGGGGAAGTCATGATAAAAACTTCAATGGCAAAAATCTGGGAAAAGAAAATAGACAAAGTTTCTTATATGATAAGTTTGGTTCAGGAAGTTATTAATGGAACTCCAGAAGATAATATAGAATTATTATCTGGCCTTCTTGAATATAGATCAGATCTAAAGGAAATAAACAAAAAGTTTATAACAGCATATATAAGTGTAGTAAATTATGAATCTAGTATCACCTGATAAAGTAGAAGGCTGTAAGTGCAAAGAAGTAAATCTTGATAATATAGATTCTATTCTTGAAATAGCCTTAGAAATGGCTGAGATTATGATAACAAAAAGAGGTATTGGGCTTGCAGCTCCTCAAGTTGGGATCTATAAAAGATTTTTTGTTATGAAAAATTTCAGGGGAAACGGATATGTAACAATAATAAATCCTGAGATTATAAAAGTTTCAGATAAAATAGGTACTTTTAATGAGGGATGTTTAACTTATCCCTGGAATTATAGGGTTAATGTAAAACGACCTAAACAGATAAAAGCTTCATGGATATCTGATAACGGGGATTGGATATCAATGAAATTAACCGGTAGAGAATCACAATGTTTTCTTCATGAATTTGACCATCTGGATGGAATCTGTATTAGAAATAAGGATTAGAAATGAATATTATTAACGGGATAAAAAAATATAAAAAAACTGAGGAGGAGTTGTTTAATAAAAATAAAAAGATAGTTCCGATTTACGTAAGAGGAGATTTCAGATCTTGGGGTAGTACTATAAACTTTTCATGTGATGGAAAGGCAAGCGTTTACGGGTGGTTGAAAAGAATCCCCCGAAAAGGAGAATATCTAATAGATAATGTTAATATAGAACTAGATTTATTCCCAGTCTATAGGTTTGACTATATTGAAAAGAGTAAAAATCCTACTGATATGTTCTTTGCTAATGTTGTTAAAGTCGGTGAGTGTGATAAGGATAAGAATCTGATACAAACAGGATGATTCTTGACTTTTACTTTAAGTGGTAGTATCCTATGTATATCTGAATTTAAACCACTCAGATATACATAGACACTACCTTTTAAGAGATTTTAATTAGTCCCTTCATGCAATTATGTAGTGTCGTTGTATTTAGGGTGGTTCCTAGAGGGACTAATTAAGGTCTTTTTTACGTTCAGGTCGTTTTGAGTAAGAACTTGAGCGTATCAACGGAAACAGGTAACTGTAAAATCAAAAGCCTATCTAATATTAGAGAATTTTGTTGATACTTATGTCATGATGAAAGAGGGACCTCATTAGACTCAAAACCCTCCTTTTGCTGATCCTAACTTGGGTGTTTAGGTGAACAGATGCAGATACTGTCTAAAGTATATTGCAACTTGTGTTATGACTTACAGGGTTATAATATTTAGGCTCAAATAATACCATAAAAGCAAACATAGTTGACAAATAAAATATAAAGTACTATTCTAAAAGCAATAAACAGGAGTTTGATAACAAGACCTGTCCCATTAAGTTGGGACAGGTCTTTTTTTTTGCGTATGAATACAGACTTTATATATACAGAAGCCAGGATCTCAAAAAGTATTGTTGGCGAACAATGGGAAGCCGATGATGCCGGAAATCCTATAATTATAATTGAAGCTTCAAACGAAAATCTTGACTTTGAGGGTGAGAAAGTTCTCAGGTCAGCTCTTCTAAATTCTAAAGATTATTTTCTCCAAAATGGTGTTATTTCTTATGATCATAAACATATACCATCTGCAGATAATTTTGAATGGGATCCTGAATGGAACGCTGAAAAATATGTTCTTGGAAAACCAATGGATGCATGGGAAGGAAAAGATGATAACGGAGAAAAAGTTGTTAAAGTAAAGGCAGTTCTTTCCAGGTCAAATGCAATAGCAAAAGAGATAATAGGAAAGCTTAAAGATGGAATAGAGACTGTCAAAGCTTCTGTTGGTGGTCGTAAGGTAAAAAAAGCCATTAAAATGGATACTTCTACTTATAAAGATGTTCCTACTATTGTGGGTGTTAATTGGGACGAAGTAGCTTTAACATATAAGCCTGTAAACCAGACTCTTGGAGCGACAACTTTATGTCCTAAAGATTTTGTAAAATCTCTAACTGCTGGATCAGAAAGTAACCCTTCTAAAATGACCGGTGGAAATACTCTTCAAATGCAATCAATAGAAGGATCTCCAATAAGAGCTCTTTTGACAAAATTAAGAAATAAAAAAATTAAAAAAGAATGTGATGCAATTACTCATCTTGTGAAGTCCGGTTATTCTGAGGAAAAAGCCGGGAGAGTCCTCAAGGTGATAATAAAAAAATATTTAGGAGATATTATTATGGAAGACAACAATAATGTTGATGACCTGATTGAATCCTCCACCGATGAGCTTGAGAAGGCTATGAAAGACCTTGAGGGCGGTGGTGAGAATCTTGTTAAAGGACTTAGCAAGATGAAAAAAGATGGAATGTACAAAGTAAGAAATGGTTGTGCATACATGAAAAAAGCCGATGGATCTTATGAGAAGATGGATGAAGATTCTCCAGATTACAACGGCGAAGATGACGAAGAAGAAAAAGAAGAAAAAGCAGTGAAAAAATCAATTGATTTAGACGATGACTTTGTTGATGCAACAGAAGCTATTGAAGGTCTGGAAAAATCCGTTTCATCTCTAACCAAAATGGTTAAGTCTCTTTCTGAAACTGTTGAAAAACAGAGTGGACTTATGAAATCTATCGGTACTGTTACTCTTGAAGACTCTAAATTGTTAAAATCAATTTCAGGTGCTCCTCAACCGAGACAGACAACCAATGGGATTAAAACAGAACCAAGGTTTGAAAAATCACATGTTGATAAACTAAGAGGCATTACTGCTGGATCGTTGGTTAAATCAATGTCAGATGCGAATGTAGACGGAAACACAATGGCTCTTGCCAATCTAGCATTCAGAAAGGGTGGAATTCAGGCTGTTGTCAAAGAAGTCCCACAGATCGCTGAACTGTTGGTAAAGGAGAATTAAGATGGATGCATACAATAATTCATTAGTAAATTACGGATTTGGTGGTGGTATGGCAGTCGGCAATGTTGATGCGGAAGCATTATCAAAAGCTTTGACTGCTGGTGATTCTGCTAATCCTGCAGCTATGGGAACCGGCGGTAATACGTTACAGTTCGAATCACTTGAGCCTCAGCTCATTTCAGCTCTTGCAGAAAGAGTTGAAGACTTTAAATTAATGAAACTACAGCCGAAAAATTCTGTAGGTTCAACTGTTCATCAGTATACTCAAGCTACAAACTCAGGGGAGTATGAAGGTATTGGTACTGCAGAACTTGGAGATCCTATTGAATCAACTTCTGCATTTGCAAGAATTACTCGTAATGTAAAGTATTTTCAGACAAAAAGAGAAGTTTCTATTCAGGCTCAGTCTTTGAATCCTACCATTGGTGGTGCTGCAGAAGCAACTGAAGAAAGACTTGGAACTCACGTTATGCTGAAAGGTACTGAGTATTACTGTTTTCATGGTGATGAAGCCGTAACACCAAACCTACCTTCTGGTTATCCAGCTCAGATAAGATCTGAAGCTCCAGCCAACGTATTTGATATGGCCGGACTTAAAGTTTCTGATACTGGTGGAGAAGCAAAAATTGAAGAAGCTATAGGTTCTATTTATGAACTTGGTGGAGAAGTATCTGATATGTTTTTTCCTCCTTCTATTGCTCAGGATTGGCAGAACCTTCTTAAAGATCGTTACAGATATAACGATGCAAGTCGTATTGCCGGTTCAAAATTGACTACTTATCAGTCAATGTATGGTCGAGATATCTGGATTTCTGGTAGAGCTGGTATAGATAAGATGTATAAGATTAAAACAACTCCGGTTGCTTCATCTCTTACTACTTTAAGACCTACAGCTCCAACTTTCGCTCTTCTTGCTCAGACACTTTCTGTAGTAGGAGGAACAGGCTTTACAACAACTACCGCCGGTACATACAGATATCAGGTATTTGCTATTGATGGATCTGGATTAATTTCTGTAGCTTCAACTGCTGCAAATGTTGCAGTTGCTGATGGTCAGGAAGTTAGAATTACTATTACTCCTGGAATTGCTCCTCTTGCTACTGGCTATATTGTATGTCGTGGTAAGGTAGGTGTTACCACTGGAGATGACCAGAGAGAAATGTTTAGAGTTGCGGATAGCGGTGCTGCAACTACTGTTACTCATGATACTAATGATGAGTATCCAGGAACTGCAGAAATGCTACTTCTTTCTTCTGAAGGTGTTGAACCAACTTATCAATGGGATTCTTTCCTTGATCTTAGAAGATTCAATCTTGGACCTACAAGAGCATCTATACCGTTCTTAATGATATGGTATGGAACTCCAGACTTGAAGATCGCCAACTTTAACGGGATCATAAAAAATGTCGGTCATGCCGGTATTGACTGGTTCTAAAAAAACAAGGGAGTCCTTCGGGACTCTCTTTTAGGAGAAAACAATGGGTGTAAACGATATAAAAAACAGAATTATACAGTCAATTCCAGCTCTTGGAGATTTGCTTAAAGTACAGACTCTTATGGGTGAAGAAATAGTATCTGGTGCTATTGCTGGTGATATTGCTGTTCCTGGAATAAAACTCGGTGATAATCTATCTAGTGTAATAGATTTGACTACTCCAGCAGATGTAACTAGCAATTTCACTATTACAAGTGATGGAGTGATAACTGGAGCAGCGACAACTGCTGGTCTAGATTTAAAAGTTCTATATGAAAAATGGATATTAAGATAAGGGGGAAATAATGGATCTTAGTGTATTGACTTTTGAAGAATTAAAGGTATTAGCCAAAGAAAGTGAGGGTTTTAAATTTCATCCAAGTATAGGAGAAGATAAGCTTAGAGCTAACTTAACACTATACATAGAAGAAAATCCCGGATGTCTTGATGATACTGAAAAAGAACCTAAAGTCAAACCGGAAATTAAGCCGGAAATTAAGCCGGAAGAAAAACCGGTAAAAGGTATGGTAAAAATTAAATCAATCCATAGAGGTGAAATAGCCTCTTCTGTTGGTGTTGTTGATTTTGGAGAAGACGGAATTGTTGAAGTTACAGCAGAACAAGCTGAATTATTTTTAAGCATTCCAGAAGGATATGAGAAGTGCTAATAGCAACCGGAAGTGGAAGCAATATAATATTAAATATCTCTACAACCGATTCCTATACTCTATCTCGGAAATTAAACACCGATGATTGGCAATATTGGGGTGGCTCCAGTTGGGGAGGTGTCCCAGTATTACTTTCTGACACAAATTTTACTGACTATGATCTTTCAGACGGAGTATATCAATATAGATATGAGAATGACGAAACCGTTTATTCAAACTGCGTTGTTATAGGATCAGAAAAAGTTGGTTGGACTTTCGATAATTATACAGTTCCTGATGGACTGTTTGGAGAAGTTTTAACAGCCGATGATATTAAGTACTCATTTATGTGGGGCCAAGATTTCTTAGCTTCAAATGGTGAAGTATGGACAGAAGAACAAACCAAAAAAATGGTTGAATGGGCAGTAGCTCAAATTGAAAAGAAATTAAATATCGATATTTACTGGAGAGATAATTTTTGTGATGATACAACAAATGAAGATATCGAAGAAGAAAAATATGTAAGAAAAGAATTTCCTTATCCTAACAGGAGATCAAGAAGATATACTATAAGATCACGATGGAGACCTATTAGAGAAGTAACAAGGTTAGATTTCTTCTCTCCAACTGATACTAAAATACTAGATATGTTGCCTTGGTTACGAATAGATAGAAGAAATGGAAAATTTAGAATATATCCAAGACAGGGAGAAATACAAAGTTTTACATCATATTCATATCCTTGGATTAGGATTCTTGATTTATACGATTATCCTGATGCATTTCATATTGATTATACAACTGGTTTTAAAAATGCTGAACTTGTCCCAGAAGATTTAAGAGATATTATTGGAAAGATAGCAACTTTAAAAATGTTAAACGTAATAGGTGATGGTCTTTTGGCTGGATTTTCATCATCTTCTTTATCTTTAGATGGGATGAGTGAATCTTTTAGTTCAACTCAAAGTGCTACTTCTGCCTATTACGGAGCCAGAATTAAAGTATACCAAGATGAAATAAATGCCTACATAGAAGAAAACCGTAATAAATACGGAAATTTTAGGATAGGGAGCTTTTAATGAAGATATTTATTAATAGAAACCATATCCGGAAAGCAGGTTAATCATGCCTGGATTAGGAGAAATAACACCTGTAAAGCTTCAACTATCACGGGAAAATTTTAATGCTCTCATAGGAAGGCATTCTCAGCCTGTAAGATGGCTTGTAGCTGAAAACTGTCCCTGTATAGGATCAAATTTAAAAGTTGATGAAAACTGTTCATTATGTGGTGGTAAATCGGTTACTTACTCAAATCCAACACAATCTTTCAGAATTGAAACATTTACAGCTCCCATTGATGGAGTTATTGATCAAGTAAATATAGTATGGGTTAGAGATTTTAAAGGAAATGTATATACTGTAACATCTCAAGATTGTGTTTCTTTTGTAACTGGAGTTATAAAAGGGTATCAGTACCAGGTTAAATATATAGAAGATTTAACAGAATCAGGATCCGGTACTGCGGAATATGTTGCAGATAAATTTTATAGAATAGATATTCCTACTACAATAGATTTTGGAGAAGTACAGGGGAATTTGATCTCTGTTACTGCTTCAACTTCAACAACAGAGTTGATAGTTACAGAAATATTTAGAAATTGTTTTTATATATCAGATACTATTTCTTCTTCAGATACTGTAAATGTTGAATATACTTATACAAATCCTTTTGAATTTGCTCTTATACACAATAATTTTTCTAAAGATGATCAGAAATTCTTAACTGATGTAAGTGGTGATGGCCTAATGGTTTTCCCTCAAAGATGGGAAGTTTACACAGATGATGTGATAATAGCTTTAAATGAAACTCAAGTACAAAAGACAACTTATAGATCTACAGGATCTATCGATACTTTACCATCATTTTATCTCAATGAACTTAAGAGTGCTTATTCAATAAGAGATAATGCTAAATATACTTTTACTCCAGAGACAGATTTTGTGATATTAAAAGGAAATCAGATCCAATGGATAAATAATACTCCTGATGAGAAAGAACAAATTAGTATGACTTATTCATACAATGTAGCCTATAAGGTTTTGCAAGATGTTCCAGATCCCAGAACAAGTGAAAGCAATAGATTTCCTAGAAAAGTAGCAATAAAGAAAATTTCCGGATATAACAGCAGAGAGGGATTTTAATATGATGACATTAAATATAGTTCCTTCAGATCCGGCTTTAGTTGAATTAATTGGTTCTTTAAACTCTATAGGTTCAGGTACTGGGTTAAGAAATACAGAAAGAGCTTTATCCGCAATATCCGGAGCTGTAGCTAGAGGATGGCAAAATTCTGTTGGATCAAATCACAGAATAGAAAGAAAAAAATTGAATCCTTTTACTCAATCTGTATTTTCTAAAGATGAAGTTGTTCATTGGTTAGAATATGGTTTAGAACCTTATGATATGAAAACAACACATACAAAAGGTAGAAAATCAAGAATTGTAAAACCCAGAAAAGATAAAAATGGAAGATTTAAAATGTCTTGGACTCAAAAAAGAAAAGATGGTTCAAAATATACAGTAAGAGCCGGGGATCCTTATTTAATAATACCATTTAGACATAAAACACAAGGTGGGAAAAAACAGGAAGGTAAAAAATCTCTATCTGATTTATATCCAGAAGTAAAAAGACAGATGGGTGGAGAAGATTTTTCAAGAAGTACCGTTAAAAAATCTCCGGAAGTAAGCGGAAAAGTATCTCCAAATTACTGGAGAGAACAAATTGGTAGAGCAACATATTCCTGGGGTTCAAAGTTTGTATTTCCTGATAAGGATGAATTTAAAAACCTTCAGGGTATGGTGGCAATGGGACCTCCAAGTCAAAGCCAATTTATGACATTTAGAGTTGTATCTGTAAACTCTCCTCAAGGGTCATGGATGCATCCTGGAATAAAAGCAAGACATTATTTAGAAAATATACTCGATAGAGGGCAAGAACAGATTAAAGATGCTATAGACTCAGCATTAAAGAGGGATTTAGGATGACAATTGCATATAGTTATATTCCAGTAGTGGAAGAAATACTTATTGAAAAATTAACTGAATATCTTATGTCTGAATGTAAGTGGGCAGATCAATTCCCTAATTTTCCTCAAGTAAGAATAAATAATGAATTTCCTCTTGTTCCTTTTATGGCAGCAGAAGAATATTTTACTGATGGATGGTTAGATCTTAATAAAGTATCAGAGACACTTTTTCCATCAGTTACTATAGTTACAAGTCAGGATTCAAAATCGCCTACACTTTTTGTAAAAATGGCAAGACAAAGATTAAATAAGACCGAATTAGCTGATTTTATTACTCAATCTGAAAGTGAAGGTTATTTGCTGGCACCTGAAGGACTCACAGAGATTGAAACTTATTTTGAGACAAATGATATCCTTTATGGTTTAAACATCGTATATCAAAGAAGAGATACTGTTAATATAGATATAACAACTGATGATCAAACAAATATTAAAAATAGACTTTATGATTTAGTAAGTCTATTCCTTGTAGGCCATGGGAACATTTCTCTTAAAACTGATTCTGATAACATGATGGAAATTGTAGAAAGCTCTATAACCGGTAGTAGATCCGGAGTATATAATATTGAATTTGGAAGAGTTTTAAGAGGTGCATCTATTCAGTTTGAAGTTGATTATAAAATATCTCAAGTTTTCTATAATACAGATGTAGATGTAATAAATGATATTATAATAGATCATACAGTTTCAGTTAAAGGAGTAGATTAATGATTAAAGAAAAAGATAGAAAGTTTTCTATTGGTTATTATCTAAAAGATAAAAATCATAAAGTACAGATTAAAAGAATGATGAAGGATCTCTTCAAAGGAAAACATAAAACTTTGAAAGAGTGGGAAAGAATAGATGAAACAATTAATAAAAGGAGTGTCTAATGGGCGTTAATCCTGCTACGTTTTCAAGTGCTGGACAAATATCACAGCACTATATTCCCGGGGCATATTCTCGAAGGAATTTTATTTCAAATGAAGGTGGTGGAGTATCTTCTGGTAATGTATGTATTCTTGGTCCAGCAGATCAAGGAGAACCACAAACTCTAATAGTTTTTGATTCTGCTAATGATGCAAGAAGCGAGCTATTAAGTGGAAATGGTCTAGAGGCTATAATTCAAGCTTTTGCTCCTGGTAATGACCTTACTCCTCAGCAGATAGGTTTTATAAGAGTAAACAACGGTGCTCAGTCTTCAAGGGTATTGCAGTTAAGTGCAGTTGACGTTTTTACTCTAACTTCTTTTTCATGGGGAGTTCCTATGAATCAGGTTAGATTAAAATATTCTGCCGGAACTACTGCCGGAACATATAAAATAGAGACTGAATTCAAAGGTGAAGAATACGAAATTGATAATGTAGAAAAGAAATCATTTGATATTCAGTATACTGGAACTGGTACAGCAGCAGTAATGACTATTGATGCAACTACTCTTACAACAACAATAACTGCTGGTCCTGGAGGGGAAGACCTTTCAATAACTCTTGCAGATTATCCAACTATAAGTGAGTTAGTTCAATTCATTGATAATAATGCTGTGTATGATGCTAATGTATTAACAAGTGTTATAACAGAGTTGTCCGTAGAAATAGATTTTTCAACAGCTCAGGATATACTTGCAGCTCCTTTTACTGTTAAATCTGATTATCAGGCTATTTATGATGCAATTTCTGCTGCAGATTTTGTTGGTACAGTTACAAAAGATGGAACAATAAGAACAGTTCCCGATGTTGATGCTGATTTCATATATTTTACAGGTGGTACATCTGGAACAACTACAACCACAGATTATACTAATTCTTTAGAAGTTCTTGAAGAAGAAGATTTACAGCTTTTATCAAGTTCTTCAGAAGATGCAGCCGTTCATACTTTGATTAAAAACCATTGTGTTGATATGAACTCTGTTGAAGGCAAAAGAGAAAGACAGTTTTATGTTGGTGGAGCAATAGGAGAGAGCGTTTCTGCCACAACTGCAGCAGCAGCAGTTTTAAATTCATCATTTGGTTCTCTTTGTTCCCCTGGGTATTATCAATTTAATGATGATGGAGTTGAAACACTTTATTCATCTGCCTATTTAGCTTGTAAACAAGTAGGTATGGTATCAGCTTTAGCTCTTAATAATCCAACTACATCTAAAACTATGAATATTATTAAATGGGAAACTGATTATAAAAGATCAGAGAAAAATGAACTTATTCAGGGTGGTGTTTTAGTCGGAGCAAAGGATCAAGATGGAGCTCTAATAACAGTAAGATCATTGACTACATATCAAGGAGCCCTACTTCAGCAGAATGAAGCTTCTATAATGAGAGAGTCTTTATACCAGAGTGCAGATTTAAGATTAAGAATGGAAAGAGCTCTTATTGGAACTCCAAATCTAGGAGAAGGACAGCTTGCAACAGTTGATGCTATTTTTGAAAGAACAATTGCTGACTGGAATGGACTTGGAATTATTGTAGCAAATAATGGGGTTCTTTATACCGGATATACAAGACAAATTGTAGGTGATCAAATTGTAATAGAATATAATACATGGAATACAGCACCAACAAACTTTGTATTTATCACACATAATATATCTGTCTTAGTGCAGTCGTAAAGGAGGTTTATAGATGCCACTACCTAATGCAACCGAACGAATTATACAGCAGGGGTCTTTTTGTAATGTCGTTATTTACGATGAAACAAGTAATAGACAGACTCTTGGACTTGTTCAAAATGCTTCATACAATGAAGATTTTAATGTTGTTTCAGCATTGGTTATAGGATTTTTTGGTCCTGTATCTAATGATTCACAGAATTATTCTTGTACTCTTTCAATTGGTACATATGTTCCTCTAGATCCAAGAGAAGACATAACTGTTCCTTATCTTGATGGAGGTGAAACAACAATACAGCAATTGTTAAAAACAAGATCTCAGATTTCTTTAACAGGAAAAGGTACTGTTTTAAGCCAGATAGACTTTATTGATCTTCAGGCAGGTACAGTATATAATTCCTTTAATCAATGTACAATTTCTACAAATGGTGTTTCTATAGGTGCAGCAGCATACGTAACATCAAATATACAAATGATGTGTATTGAAAGAACAATGTAAGGAGTTTAAATGCTAGGGGAAAATACTATTATTAGTAAAATAGCAAAAGGTGAATATCCAGAAAAAGAAGTCGAAACAAAATATGGTAAGTTTACTATAAAATTTCCATCTGGAAGAGACTTTCAAAAAATAGCTGTTAAGAAAGCAGCTATGTTTGGTGGAATGCCAATGGAGTCATTTGATATTGTTTTTGCAAGGGTAGCAGAAAGAGATTCTGCACTAAGTATTATAATAACAAAATATCCAAAAGATTTACCTATCGAATTTCAAGGAGATGATATTATTGATTTCCCTGATGAGGAGGTGAAGAACTCGTTATTTAAAGAGTTCAATATATTTTACAAAACGACTCAGGACAAAATATCAGGAAAATCTACTAAGTGAAGTAGAAGAAGATTATGAGTTAGAGGTGAGAATGTGGTATTTGGACAGATTTTCACTGACTCCTTATGATGATAGATATTTAAAACTTTCATTTGAATGGATGGAATATTCTTATCATAGATATATGAATAATATTGACTATGGAACAATAAGGAATTTTCATATCAAAAGTAAGATAGAAAAAAGAAAAAAAGATAGTGAGAAAAAAGAGCTTGAGACTCAATTATCAACTTATGGTAATTTTTCTCCAGTAGAGATGAAAGATGTTTTAAAAGCCTTTGAGGAAGCTAAGAAATGATTGAAACTGGTGTAAATTTATCACTACAAGATAACATGAGTGCAAGCTCAAGAAGAATATCAGATGAATTGGATGGAATTGCCAGAAGTGCAGATGGTGTAAACTCGGCGTTCGATTCAAGGATTCTTGATGAATATGATAAAAAATTAACCCAGATCGGTGAATCATACTCAAAATTAAATAATCAAGTCGGAAGACAAGAGCAAGCTCAATCTGCCAGATCACGACAAATTGTAGGACTTACTAATGCTGCTGGAACCTCAATTACCTCAGCAGGAAGAGGAGATGTAGCAGGTGCCGGGTTAGCTGCAGGTAAAGGTCTTTCTACCCTTTTAGGTGGTCCTGCTGCTTTAGTTACCGGAATTGGTCTTGCCGGTGGAGTTGCAACCAACGCTTTAGCAAATCAATATGAAGAAAGAGCAGGTTATTCTAATAAAATAGCTGCTATGCAGGATAAGTATTTCACAGATATAGATGAGAATACAGAGGCTCTTAGAGGCACAATGCAACAGACTACCGATGCTGTTGCTAAATACGGTAAAACATTTGAAGAAGGTTCAAGGGCTCAAGAACAGTTTATACGAGCTGGAGGAACTGATTTTTCAGGAAGTAGAGCCGGAGCTTATTCTATGGCTTATGGTGCTGATTTTTCTAATCTTGCTCAATTTGCCGGTACCACTCAGAGATATGGACAGACAGGTGGCCTAGATGTAACAAGAGCCCTAATGAGATCTCAGGGAATAGCACCTGGACAATTTGAAGAAGTAATGGGAGGAATCCAGGATACATTTTCAGCCTCTCTTTCTAGGGGTATAGTAAGAAGTGTTCAGGATATAGCCAGATCACAGGAATTCTTTTCAAGAGCCGGGGTAACTTTTCAGGGAGGACTTGGAGCACAAAGACTTCAGGGTATGAATCAAGCTGTTTCCGGAGCTGCCGGATTAAATAATCAAAGTGATTTATTTTTATATAGAGCTGCTGCCGGAATTTCTGGTGGTGGACTTCTTGAGACAAGAAAGCTTATGGAACAAGGATTAACTCCTGAATTGTTTCAAGGATTAATGGGAGAGTTTGATAGATTCGGATATGGGAAAACAGAATCTGTAATGCAATTGTCAAAAATGTTTGGTATTTCTACAACATCAGCAGAAGAAATGTATAATTTAAGAGGTCAGACTGGATCAAATCAGGCTTTAGAGCAAATGATGGCTGGAGGTATGGCTGAAGGTGTTGGAGCTACAAGAGAATCTGAATATGTAAGAAATGTTCAAAATATAAAACAAGCTCTTGGTGGAGAACTCGGAGGAAAGGCTTTTGATGTAAGAGCTGGAGCTGTAGGAGTTGGGGCAGATCTTATTAAAGGATTTCAAAATATGTTTACAAATGTAGATTCTATGAATGTAGATATATTAAAGATAGCCGGTGTAGAAGGAAGAACAAGAGGTATTGGTCTTGAAAGAGCAGTAACGTTTGAAGATCTAGAATCATCTTTAACCAGGAAACAACGTGGAGTTTCTATAAAATCACCTTTATTAAAACAAATTGAAGAAGCAATGAGTGGTGGTGTCTCCCAAGAGGCTATAATGAATGCCATGGGAGGTTCTTTACTTGAATTTACAGAAGGTTCAAGTGAAACTGGAAGTAAAATATCAGGTTCTGAGAGAGCAGTATTAGCTAGATTGTTAGAAGAATTATTAGAAGCAACAAAAAAACAGACAGACGCAATCCTAGAGCCTATAGAGGTTGAACAGTGAATACCTATGTCAGACGGCCACAATGGACTGTAACAATACGAAGGCCAGATTATACTAAATCTACACTTTCATACAAAACAGTACCAGAGTGGGCTGTTATTGGAGCTCCTGTTAATAGGATTGAGTTCGTATCCAGTAAAGAAAGAGAAAATACTCTTTATGGGTCTACGGATTTAATAGGATATGAATATGATAATTCAATCCGTGATATATCTAATCCATTTTCTTTAACCTTAACTCCAATACAGGATAGAAACGGTTTATCCTGGAAAGATAAAATACAGGCAAGAGATATTGTTTTTATATCTGAGTTCGGAAAAATAAGATATCTAGGTATTGTAAAGAATACCGGATACTCAATGAGTTTAAGTAATGAAAAGCCTACCAGATCTGTGGTTATCTCCGGAGAATCTATTGGAGGATTGTTAGAAAGTTTCAATTTGCCAATGAATGCATATCTTTGGTTTGATAAGGGAGCAAATGCAGCAGCAGAGAATGATAAGTTTATAAGTGCATTGAATTCCAAAGTAAATGAAGACCAAACTTTAGATGGAATTTTTACATCTATAAAGGACGGATTTATAAGTGTAGCTTTTGGAGCAAATGCAACCGGATTCTCAGCAATATTGAACTCTTTTTTTGATCTTAATACATCCGGCTTAACAGCTTTTTACCCGTTAAATCTAAAACCTTATCAAGAGAATTCAAATACATTATGGTCAATATATAGACAAATACTTCCAGATCCAGTATATGAACTATTTGGAATATATAAAGATGGGAAATATAATCTTATTGCAAGGGAAACTCCTTTTGATAAAGCCGATTGGAATAGTCTTAATATAACAGATCTTAATCCTTTATATTTGCTAAGTCAAAATATTAACGATTCTGATGGAGAAGTATTTACACATTATTATTCTCAGATGCCAAATTCCGCATTATCAGAAAATGAGGTATATGCAAATAACTCTCTTAGCGAAGTTTCAGTATTTGATGAAGATAAATTACCTATTTATGGATATAGACAGCTTTCAGCTAGTTTCCCTTTCTTTGATATGGATGTAGGAAAAACGTTTACTTCTATAGAATTTCTAAAGAACAATTCTATAAGGTTATATACTTGGTATAAAAATAATGTTGAATTCCAGTCTGGAAAAATAACACTAATGACTGTTCCTGATGAAGAAAATGAATATATAAATGTTGGTGAAAGAATACGATATTTACAGGGAGCAAATAATTCTATTGAATTTTACGTTGAAGGTGTTAAAAGAAAAATGACTTATTTCCCGGGAATAATGACATCTGAATATTCTGTAACAAGGGGATATGAATACGGAAATGGAAGTGTTACAATAGAAGGAGTTACGGTTGCGACTCCACAAGTTAAGAAAATTTCACAACTTGGAAGAAAGTTCTTCCAGGTAGAAAAAGATGTATTCCAAGAAGGTGGGAAAGTTTGAGAAAAATGATAATTAATAAGAAACCGGCTGCAGTAAAGCAAACAAATGCTGTATCTTCTCTTTATCATACATCTCTTTCAATTACCTACGGGACTGTAGAAAGTAATAATACCGATTCAACTTGCAATATTTTATCTGTGAAAGGATTTTTAGTAGAAAATGTTAGACTTCTATCAACTGTTTTTCCCTCAAAAGATCCAACAATAGGAGGGGTTAAATACCCTCCTATAGGAGCTCAAGTAATAATTTTATATCCTGATAAGGATTTAAATTCTGGATTTATAATTCCCGGAGGTCTTGATTTTAGAAATGATACAGTAACATCAGACCTTTTAGATCAGGGAGACAAAGAACTTCTTCAGGGTGGATGGGAAACAACATTCGATCCTGAACTTGGAATTAAAACATTTATAAATGGAACTTTTGAACTTGTGGTTGACCCTAATGCTGAAATATTTTCTTTAACAGATTTTAAAGGAAATACATTTAAGAATAATGATACAGTATGGGAAATAAATGGTAATGCTGATTTTGCTGTAAGGTTTGGAGCATTGGAGACCGCATATAATCAATTAAAATCTGATTTCGATACATTTGTTACAACATATAATTCTCATATTCATATAACTACTGCAACTGTTGGACCAACGGCTGTACCTGGAGTCATTTCTCCTACAGTATCTACAGGATCTCCATCAACTGGAGATATATCTGGTGCAAAAGTTGATAATATAAAGGTTTCGTAAGGAGTATTAATGGCATTTCCTGATTTATATAAAAAGTCAATATTCTTTGAAATAATATCTCTAGATACTAAAGGTAGTCCTCAAACTATATTAGAATCTATGGCATTAACGCTTCCCCCTTCTAGTATAGAAATAGTTCAAACTCAGAGACAAACAGCAACTCCAACTCCAGGAGGATTTTTTGTTGATAATTATGGTCTTGGTAGTGCTAAAATAACTATAAGCGGAGAAACCGGTAACGATGAAGCTAGATTAACTATTTTAGGAGCTGGAAAGACTCCAAGATCTTTAACAGGCCAAGAAGTATATTTTGAATTTAGAGATAGAATAGCAAGATATTCACTTAATAATGAAAATTATACTATGAGGTTTTACGATTTAACCCATAAAGGAAATATAAATTTATTCCAGAGAACTGTAACCGATAGAGTTTCAAGATATACGGAAGCCTGGGAAGTAGTTTTAGATGAATCAGCTCTCAGGAGAACTTCAGCAAAACCATTTTTCTATCCTTATTCAATAAATCTTACCGGGTTACGACCATTAGGAACATTTAACCCTAGAAAAGCAGATACAGCTCTTGGATTTATTAGTGATATTAGAGATCTTATTGATACTGTAACTGTGGCAGTAGGAAGTTTCACATCAGAAGTACAATTATTCTTAGATACAAATTTTGAATATTTAAACGAAATAACAGGGATCTTTTCTTCTGTTACTGCTTTTACGGCACAAATTACAAGTTTCCAAGATTCAATAATTGAATATGAACAAAAATTAGGTGGATTATTCGGAGAAGTATTATCAGAGACAGAAGCTACATTGACTGCCGGATTTCAGATTATTTCCTTTCCTTATGATTCCCTTGATACAGCAAGAGAACAATTACTTGACATAAGATCTCAAACAGAAAGTCTTTTAGTTAATATTCAAGCAGACGGTAAAGCCGTTCTGGATAAATATAATTGGAATGTAACCTCGGACCCTGCTTCAGAAATAAGCCAATTGACTACAGATATAGAAGAACCATTTAATAGTATAATGCTTACAGCAAAACAAGATTCCTCTTATGAACCTGTTGGTGCTATATCAGTAAACGGAGTTGTAACAGAAGTTTATGGATTTTCAACTTTTATTGTACAGGAAAATACCAGATTAGATAAATTGGCAAGAGATCTTTATGGAGACCCGGATTTTAAAGATATAATATCCGGAATAAATAATATTTATTCAAACGATGAACTTGAGGTTGCTACTATTTTAAGAGTTCCTTTATTACAGCCTAATGTTAGATATTCAAATAATGCTGTATATAATATTCCTGATGAGAGAGATGATATTATAGGCCGTGATGCATCCATTAATGAATCTGGGATATTTGTTGTAAATTCAGGAGATTATTCTTTTGTTTCAAATGATGATAATATGCTTCAATCAGTCGCTTTTAAATTAAATGAGAAAAAAGGAAGACAAATAAGAGATGGATCTTATGGAATAGTAGCCCAGATAGGTTCAGCTTTAAGTGGTGATTCTCCTTTTGAATATTTAAGTGTTTCTCTTTCTGAGACTCTTATCCAGGACCCAAGAATCACTTCTGTTTATGGATTGAATTTTTTAGGAGATGGTGATAAAATTTACCAGGAATTTAAATTTGATACAATTACTAAACCGGCAATAGTGTATAAGGAAGGAATATGAGTTTAACGATAATAACTCAAAGAGAGTTCTATGAGAGTATGAAAGCATACCTCATTGCAAATCAGACTAAAATAACCGACCTTAATTCTGGTTCTGCTTTAGATACCCAGTTAAATGCAATGGCAACTCAGTTAAATCAGTCTATGACAAAAGCATCCGGTGGATTTAAATCTCAATTTGAGCAAATAGCTTATAATGTTTTTGATTTTCAAAGAAAAGATGAATCATTTTCTTCTGGAACTGTTGTTTTTTCAAGACAAAATGCAGATCTTGTTCAAATTGATATTCCAATAGGAACAATAGTTAGTACCACAACAGGGATAACTTATACAACTCAGAATCAAGTTTCTATACTTTCAGGTGCTACAGATTCCTCTGCTGCAAATATTACCGCAGATGAAGCAGGTGTAACTTCAAATGTTCTAGTTGGAGAAATAAGTGTTATTAATTCATCTGTAGATGGAATAAATTCTGTAACAAACAATACTGCTACTTCAGGTGGAGCAGACGTAGAAAGTAATTCTGAATATTTTACAAGATTTACAAATTATATTTTAGGACTTGCTGGATCTAATGGAAACGGAGTTCTAACAGCAGCTACTACCGTTGCCACTATAATATCAGGGTTTGTAGAAGACCATTTCCCTCCAGAGTCTGGATTGTATAATTTTACAATATATGTTGACGATGGATCTGGAAGTGTACCACAGGATACGCTAGATGAAATAGAATTAAAATTAAGAGGTAATAATACTTCTGATTATCCCGGATATGTTGCAGCAGGTATAAACTTTAGAGTAATGTCTGCCGGATTAGTGCCTATTGCAGTAGAATACACAGCTCAGATTGATCCTCTTAATACAAATGCAATTGATATAAAACCAATATTGGAGACCGTAATTAAGAATTATGTAGATAATTTATGGGTTGGAAAATCTGTAATAAGAGCAGAATTGATACGATTAGTTCAAGGAACAGGAGGAGTAGTAAATGTTACAGTGATGGACTTAAATGGATCTGATACAGATGTTATTATAACATCTTCACAGGTTGCCCGGGTTAGCACTATAACACCTACGATAACTACATGAGTCAAATATCTGAAATAAACGATCAAATTATAGAGTATATTCTCAAAACTGATGAATTTTATGAAGCTTTATGGGGAAAAGAAGATTTTGTACCAGAATCAACAATAACAGAGCCAAATGATTTTAATTGTGGTGCTATCGCTAATGCTTTGGAATATGTTTATCAATTTATAGAAGAAATTACAGAACCTGATATTAGCCTATTAGATGATCCTTATCTTGATATTGTTGTTTTCTTTTTTACAGGATTAACCAGATTTTTTGGGGAATCAAATGTTGATCTTATAACGAGAATGTCTTCCCTTTTAGTTAGAGAAGACATCTGGAGATCAGAAAAACTTGGAACTCCATGGGATATAATAAATGTTTTATCATATTATTTGCCTAGAGAGTTTATGTATTACATCCCTAATACAGTATTAACAGACCTTATGGTAAATGGAAATTTTGAAGTGCCAATAGGTGCAGAATGGACAATTTTACCAGCAACAGAAGATCGTACTGATAGAAATGCTTTTTCAGGAGATTATAAAATTTCATTTACAACAATAGATAGTATTTCTCAGACAATATCGGTAACAGCAGGATCATTCATATTAAATAGTTTTGCCAGACCAGCATTTACATTTACTGGAGATACTGCAGATCTGTTTAATTTACAAATACAAAGAGATTCAGATAGTTTTTATTATGATGTAGATGCAGAAACATGGGGAGCTTCTATTGTTGATAATACCTATACAACAGAATCCCAAGATTATGCATTAGCAGAATTCTTTATAATAGTTGATGGATCATATGATATAACATTAACCTTTACAAAAATTATCGATTCTTTTATTGACAGAATAGAATTCGGAGAAAAATTATATCCTGCTTTCCAGATTTTATATATAGATATTGGAGGCCTTGAAGGATTTGGTTCTCTTTGGGATACTGCAGAAACAAACTATGATGACGCATCATACTTAGATCAGGATTATATGTTTGATACAGCAACAAGTAGTTATTCTGATACATATTATCAATCATTAATTGATATAACAAAAGCTGCAGGTGTATTAGGGGAGTTTATTTCTGAAATAAGGGCAGTTGATCCAGATATTATAACAGGAGTATTGGCAACAAGTGACGGATTACAAGTTGTAACAAGTGATAGTCTTAACATAGAAGTTAATACTTTATAGGAGATAATTATGTCAGATATAGTAATTAGTAGTTTAGAAGACAATGAAGCACTTGCTGATGGGCAATACTTAATAATAGAACAACCTACAGCAGGAGGAGACAGGCTTGAAAAAAAGCTAAATATTAATGATGTAATACCGGAGCCAATTATTTACGATATTTCTTCAGCTAATCAAAATCCTATACTTCCAGAAGTAAACGGATCGCTACAGGAAGTATTAATATTTTGGAGTGGTGGAGATGGAACATATACTTTGACTTTGGGTGTTACCAGTGGTGAGACAGTTGGAGGAATAACCGCAAGCACTTGGACTGGTGAAGGTGAAGGGTTAATTGGGGTTGTTTCTGACGGTACAAATTGGAATGTTGTAAATTATTATGATTCAGGTGAATTCAGTAGTATAAGATGGATTAAAGAAATAAATGGAGATCTATTTTTTTCTGGAAGAGACTCAATATCACCTGCTGCTGTAAGTGAAATTTCTGCAAGTATAACATTACCCATAACAATGAATGATTATACTGTTTTAATCGGTACAGCTACTCTAGAGGCTCTTGTAAACAGTGTACCTTGGTTTTTGTATATATCAATAGGAACTTCATCAACAGGAGCAACATTTAGTTTTGCTGATAGAGATGGCACAGCAAGAACAGATACAGTTGATTTCAATTGGAGCATACAACAAAAATGGAGATAACAATTAATAGGAGATTAAAATGAGTTTATTTAGATCAAGATTTGAAGGCAATGAAATAATATTAACTGATGATCAGAATAATAATGGAGATCTTCTTGTTACAAACTTTGATGAACTATCAAACATAATAGGAGATACAACAATAATTACCGGTATGGATGTAACACAAACTCTTACTCCATCCATGGGAGTAGCTATTTCTGCAGGAGTAACAAGAGATGGAACTCTATCACAAATGTTATCAGGACCTGATTTTGCAAATGTAACAATAACTGCTTCAGATCCTATTCTTGATCGTTATGATATTATTGAAATAAGAAGACTTGAAGATCCAATAACTCCAGAGACAAGGCAGTTTAAAAATCCTACAACAGGAGCAATTACATCATCTTTAATTGATACAGAAGTAGAGTATACAATCGAAGTAAATGTTCTAGCTGGAACACCTGGAGGGATAGCTCCGTCTACAACTTCAGGATATGTTAAAATAGCTGAAATTCTTGTTCCTAATGCAGCAATAACAATAGTAAACGCAGATATATTTAATGTTGATGCTATAAAAGAAGGGGTATCAAATACAGGATGGACTGCAGATCAACAGTCAATATATCGTAATGGAACAATAAGTGAAATGAAAACACTTATTGTTGAAAACGAAGAATTGATAGATGATATTATACAGGGTACTCAACATTTAGTTTCTGTTAATACGGATACAATAAATGAATCAACGACTGGTGCAGGAGTTACAGTTGATAGTGTATTACTTAAAGATGAGAATGTTTCATGTAAATATATTAATTTAAAAGATCCAAATGAATTTTCTTTAGAGGGTTCTGGTCTATCTATTTCTGGAATAGGTATTCCTGCATTAGCTGCATTAAATTCTACAGATGTAGCTTTTGTAGATACTTCTAATGATGATCTTAGAACTTATAGATTTGATGGTTCAATTTGGTCTTTATTAGGTTCTGAATTATCTATTTCTGGTATATCTAGTCCTGCATTAACTAGATTAAATTCTACAGATATAGCTTTTGTAGATGGTGGTTTTGGTCAATTAAGAACTTATAGATTTGATGGTTCAACTTGGTCTTTAGTAGGTTCTGGTTTAGCTATTACAATAGTTTCTCCTACAATATCTGCATTAAGTTCTACAGATATAGCTCTTATAGATACTAACAATGATGAATTAAGAACTTATAGATTTGATGGTTCAACTTGGTCTTTAGTAGGTTCTGGTTTAGCTATTACAGTGGCCGATCCTGCATTAACTGCATTATCTGCACTAACTGTGGCTCTTATAGATAGTAATAATAATTCATTAAGAACTTATAGATTTGATGGTTCAACTTGGGCTTTAATAGGTTCTGGTTTATCTATTACAGTAGCTAGTCCAACAATATCTACATTAAGTTCTACAGATATAGCTCTTATAGATACTAACAATGATGAATTAAGAACTTATAGATTTGATGGTTCAACTTGGGCTTTAATAGGTTCTGGTTTATCTATTCCTAGTATAGCCGATCCTACAATATCTGCATTAAGTTCTACAAATATATCTTTTATAGATAGTAATTCTGGACAATTAAGAAACTATAATTTATCTTTTGTAGATTTTCCACCTTCAGCAGCATTTGGTTAATAAAAAAGTTATATATCTGTATTACAAGAGTTGTCAATTATTAAAAACCTCATCAAATTTATACAAATATCCTATTTTGGTATTTGTATAAATAAATGCATCTTGTGGATCTAACAAAACGCCGTCTAAGTGACATATTGCATGAGATGGAACCCCTCCCTCAATAACTGTTCTTTCATCCTTGTAGGTATCATCAAGTACTGCTATATCCCATTTTTCCCCTAAAACAAAATAAGCAGTATTAGAAAATAGTATTGCAAAATCATCACAATCACCTTTACCTCTTTTTATTATATCTTCAGGTTCATTCCACTCATCAATAAAGTCATCTTCAAAATCAATAACAGAATTACAATATTGAACTATCCATGAAGGTTTATAATACCTATATTCATACTTTTCAAAGAAATCTTCTTTTGAAAGTTTCTCATTATTTTTCCTATTATAAATATAGTCATCATAAATGTCTTTATTATCATATAAATCCATATCTGTAGCCTGGTTCTTTAAGTACAAATCAATTGCCGGATATACAATAGAATCACAGGATGTTAAAGATATTATTACAAGCCCCAAAAGTATTATTTTTTTCATATATTCCCCTTTATGTCTTCTATTATACATCCGTTTAGATAATTGTCAAGTATATTATAATATCTCTAAAATTTCTTTCTCTTCTATAACAGGATCAAAATTAAGTTCTATTATTTCCGGTTCTGTTACTTGTACAATCTCTTCCGGAATTTCTTCATCCTCTTCTATCCCGGCCATGTCTTTAACAATCTGAACAGCAAGTGCAAGCCTGGCTCTCATCATATAAAAATCTTCTTTTGATACTTCAAAATCATGGATAGCCAGTCTTTTATTAACATCCAAGAATCTTGGATCATAAGAGATTATAGTACCTTTATTTATCCCGGTGAATAAACATTCTCCCTTACATTGCCATGGATATTCGTTAAATAACTCTTCTGGATCAAGAAGGTATCTTAAGTGTTGTTTTGATTCTGGACATTTAACCTCAAGAGTACGTTCCATATTTCCTATTATCCGATCAGGACTACTTCCAAGAAAATCACCATCTACAAATATTCCACATTCTCTAGCTACAACCATGAATCTATCTTCATATTCGGAGCAAGCAAAAGGCTCTTGTGTATTCCCCCATTCCATAGATCTTGATTGATACGAAGATTCTCTTTCTCCAGTCAGTATCTCAGCAGCAACCTTTCTTAGATATGATAGTTGTGTTTTATTCCAATTATTAATACTTTGTTTGGCTGTAGGCATAAGATCATCAAAATGGGAACCTGTTATCCGGCCAGTTCTGATTTCAAACCAAACATCTGAACCTTGAATTACATCTATCTCCTTCATTTCTTATCCTTCAGACCAATTTTTGCTTTTTCACAATCTTTAATTCTTTCTTCAGCTTGTTCTTTAGTTAATCCCTGGCCTATCTTTTTCTTAACCCAGTCTGAAGTTTGAGGACTTGAAACTTCAAAATCTTTGATATATCTGTTTAATATTTTCATCTGTTCAGGAGTTACCATTTCTTTTTCAACAAAAGACTCAATTCCTGAATAATCAGCACCATCGAATTTCCCCATAAATACATCTGCAGAAAATCCAAGTTTAGACAGACCTTTTGTTAAAGCATCTGTTGAAGCTTTCTTTGCATAATCTTTATTTTCTACATATCCATTCTTTGTTTTAGAATTTATTCTTGCATCTGAATTTATAGGGAATTCACCTTCTGGATAATAAAGAACCGCAGTATATATTATGGAAGCAACTGATTTATCACCGGTCATTATAGGTGTAAACTTTTCATCCTTAATACCCCATTTATTCCCAAGAGGTCCCCATTCAGTTGTTGCTTTAAGTATCTGATAATGTGCATCTATGGCCGTATATTTATAAGTTCCAATTTCTACACGCTTTGTATATTTAGGATCAGTTTGTTCTACCTTTTCCCATAATTCAATATTCTTATTTTCTTCGCTCATTATTCCCCCTTCTTTAGATAGTTATTATATTTTATAGATCCAATTATTATACAAAATAACCCTATAACAACAAATACCAAATCAATAAAATCATTATCTGGTTTATCTCTTATTAAGAAAGCTCCTAAAAGTAATACCAAATAATAAACAATATTTATTAATATATCTTTTAATGTATTTCTCATATATTATTCCTCCTGTTAATTTATATAGCCTACTATAACTATTTGTTACCAAGTCCTGAAAGATCAATACTACCAACAACTTTAAGAAAGCCATCTCTAATCTGATCAGTTCTATAAAATCTTAATTCCATACCATCTACGCCAAGACAATATATATTGTACTTATCTGACCTAAGATACATCATTCTTTTATTTGGGTTTACATCTCCAGCAGATTCATTTTCAATAATATCTCCCATTTTAAAAGCATTCATTCTCTACCACCTTAATATTTATTAGATACTACTTGTTTAAAATTTAAAAAACTCTTTTCTCATCCCATGTGGGAGGTCTAAAAATTTATCATCTCTTGAAGCTGGAAATTGTTTAATAAAACTATTCAGTGACATAATATCTTTCTGTGGAAGTTTAACAAATCTTACATATTCCATTTTGCCACCAATACAGAACACAGCCCAACTATCCCCATGAGGATGTACATCTACTCCCAACTGGAAATGATCAACTAAATTTTCAATATTCATTCTTGTTTGGCTTAAATCGCTAATGGTTTTATTAATGTTTTCTATATTCTCTTGAGGTAATTTACACGCTTTCACTTTTCTCTCAAGTTTTTGCATTCTTTCTTTCATTAAGAATATCGATGAATAATTTTGTCCATGTAAATTATAGTTCTCCTTAACTCCAAGCCATTTTCTAAGTTTGCTTCTTAACCATTCTTTCATTTCTTACCACCTTAATTAAGATATTACCTATTTGTCTAATTGTCTTAAAAGGCGACTAAGCCCTCTACCGTCTTTTATTGAACTACCAGAAGCCCATCCAGAATATGGAAAATATAGAACAGACTTGCCATTGAATATAAAATCTATCCTTGTTTCATCATGGGATACTTCAAAACCCCTCTTTTCTAATTCTTTTACAGCTTTATCCATTCTTAACGGCTGAAGTTTATCTTCTCTTTCCTGATTTATCCTATTACTCATGATGCTCCACCTGAATAGGCTAATTTTACAATTCCTGATTTTTTAAATACTGCCAGAACTTCAAACAATTCAACAGCACAAGAATGATCTTCTCTATCAATAGCAATTATTTCACCTTTCTTGAGATCCGGGTTTAATTTTTTCTGAAGATCTCTTAAAATCTGTTTCGATTTTGGATTATTTATATCTTCTTTAATCCATGATGTTTCCCAGTCATAACCAAGTATATTTGCTTTCAATATACCCTCCCTAAGAAATACATATCTGATTAGATTGTCTTGGATTTATATTAATCCTAGAATTATCATCAGAATATTCTTTTGTTATTTCCATGAATCCTTCTTTATCTTCTCTAATAAAATAGACATAACCGTTATTCATTTTAATCTCAAGACTTCGATTTACAATAATCTTTTTCTTGTTTGTTCCAACTTCTTTATTTAGAACTTCCATATATCCCCCTATTCTTGATATTTCTAAGAATATATTAAATAAAACAAATAGTCAATAAAAACCTTGATAAGTTTTTACTACTGTGCGATAATACTTTTCATGGATAGTATTGTTAAGATTAAAAAAAACAGATGTTTTATCGATTCTGAAGGAATTGCTTATTTGTCAGAGAATGAACACAGGGCTGTAACTAAGCTAATCAGGACTTACAAGTCTGATTTGGAAGAGTTCGGGGTTTTAACACTTGTAGTGTCTAAACCTACAAGTAAAGGAGGTAGACCTAAACATACATGGGAGATGAACGAAGAACAAGCAACTCTTCTTACTACATTTATGGGCAACAGTAAGAAAGTAAGGGAATTTAAAGTTAAACTTGTAGAAGAGTTTTACAAAATGAAGAGTTCTCTTATAGAGATGTCAACTAATAAGAGAAACCAGGAATGGTTAACAAACAGAGAAGATGGAAAGCTTCAGAGAAAATCCACTACGGATGTAATTCATAAATTTGTTGATTATGCAGTATCTCAGGGTAGTGGATCCGCAAAAATGTATTACATGAACATCTCAAAGCTTGAGAATAAGTCATTGTTTTTTGTTCAGGAAAAATTCCCCAATCTTCGGGAAGTAATGAATAATAGACAATTATCCTTCATTAAATCTGCTGACATTATTGTGGAAGAGGCAATTATTGAAGGGCTAGAAAAAGAAATGTTTTACAAAGACATTTATCAACTTTGTAGAAAAAGGGTAGAGGCTTTTTCAGATCTTATACCCAAAACAAATATACCAATGATGATAAAGGATAACAAATGAAAACTAAACTAATTTTAATAATGGCAGCTTTAATCTTAACGGGGTCTTTATTCGCAGATGAAATTACAATCTTTGAAGGTTCATGTTATAGATGGAATAAAACTCTTAAAAGTTTAAATGGCCATGAATACTGGATAAGGTATGAAACAGAAACTAATAAATTCTATCTTAAAACATATGATTTTATAAATACAATTTGGGTAGAACTTGATCATTCAGACATTGAAAAAATGAGAGAGACATTTACTAAATACTTAGAGTGGGAGAGTAAAGCAGTAAGTGAACAGGTTAAAATAGAGAAAGAAATACCAGAATCAAACATAAGAACTATATCTATGTGGAAATCTTCAAAATATCATCAATCTAATAGTGCTGAGTTAGCATTTTTATTCTTTTCTCAGACTAAAAATTGGCATCAATTAGTAATATTTTCAAATAAGATGATATCAAAAGACAATGAATATATAGATTGTGAAATAGAAGGATTGTATATAGACAAAGAAGATGTTGAGCTTTTATTAAATGGTATTTCCGAAGAAAATATTAAAATTAAGATGGATGAATATAACGAGCTTCAGAAAAAAGAAGATATGTTTAACTAGGTAAATATAAATGATAGAAATACCTAATCTAAAAGAATATAACAGATTTATAAATGGTAATGATTGTTTGAGAATATCATCTATTAAAAGCTTTATTGATAATCTTCCAGAGCTACCAGAATATAGCAACGAGTGCTTAATTGTAGTTCGTGGAACAGATGGAATTGATTACAAATCAACAATAAAAGATTTGGTTTTATATTTAAATGGGATAGAGGGGGAATAATGGAAGAAATAATGAATCAAGAAGAAAAACAGGTCATTGTTAGACCTAAAGTAAATCAAGCTCTAATTGGTATAGCAGAAGATAAAGCAACTCAATTGAGAAGAGTATTTATCCCTATGTTAGATACTCTTGATGGTTTTGAAGAGGATTATAATAAAATCCTTGAAATGGAAATAAATGAGGATACTTGTAAAGTTGCAAAACGGTTGAGATTAGACATTGCTAAAATACGAACAGGTGCCAAAAAAGCTAAAACAGAACAGAAAGCGGAATTTATCAGAGCTGGAAAAGCTGTTGATGGTCTATTTCATATCGTTGAATATGCCGTTGTTAGTAAAGAAGATAAATTAAAAGAGATTGAAACTTATCATGAGCGTATTGAAACTGAGCGAAAAGAGAAACTTGCTACTGAAAGAATTGAAGAGCTTAAAAAGTATGAATGTGATGGTGAAAATTTAGGTCTTGGAGAAATGAACGAGACTGTCTGGAAAAACTTTCTCTCAGGAACTAAAACAAACTATGAGACTGTTAAAGCAGCCGAGGAAAAAGCTGAAGCAGATCGGATTGAAAGAGATCGTAAAGAGAAGCTAAATACAGCCCGTAGACTGCAATGTTCAAGATTAGTAGACTTTATACCTGATTTCGCCACAAGAGACTTGTCTGATCTCTCAGATGCAGAATACAAGGCATTAACCGATGAGGCCATTAAGTTAAGAACGTCTAAAGAAAAAGAACAGGAAAAGATTAGGCTTGAAAATGTAAAACTTAAAGAAGAGGCTGACAAAAAGGAAAAACTTAGATTAAAAGAGAAGGTTGAAAGAGAATCTAAAGAAAAAAAAGAACAGGATGCTAGAGAAGCTGAACAGGAACTTATCATAAAAGAGAATCAGAAAAAACTTGACGAAGAGAAAAGAATTTCTGATGAAAAGTTAGAAAAAGAGCGTAAAGAAAAAGCTAAACTTCAGAAAAAGATTGATGATGAAAAAGCTGTTCAGAAAAAACTTAAACTTGAAGAAGAAAAGCGTATTAGGGATGCTAAACTCGCACCTGATAAAGAAAAGCTTAGGAAAATTCTGATTCAGTTTGATGGATTAAGAGGCCAATTAGCTTCTAATATAGCGGAAAAAGCTATGGACTCTTCATATAAAATTATAGAAAATGCTATAAAAGAACTGGAAGGAAAACCTGCATGGATATCTATAAAATGTCCAAGATGTGGTCGTGTAGGAAATTATCTCCCTTCTATATCGGGAACTGAAACCTGTAGTGGTCCAAGGTGCCGTTATGAAATAGAAGTTGGTAAAAAAAATGGATAGAAGAATATGTGAAGTTGAAGGCTGTAATAATATACATTTAGCTCAAGGTCTTTGCAGGAAACATTATGATTATGTAAACAGACCAGAAGCTATTAAAAAAGTAAGAACTATTAGGGAATCATATTTAGAAAAGTCAAAAGAGCTTTTCATAATAAATGGATATACAAAAACTTCATTGCGTATGATTGCTAAATCTGTTGGATACAGTGTGGGTAACATTTATGCATACTGGAAGACTAAAGAAGAGCTTTTTAATGAAATAACATCTTGCGTAAAAGGTATGGATTTAAGGTGTGCATGTGATTATCCTACAGAATATGCTATGGTAGTTGAAAAGATGTTGTCTGAAAAAGGAATTCTGATTAAGAAATTATCAGAGTTAAGCCCTGAACTATTAGTAGCAATGCTTTAAAAATGGGGAGCTTAGGCTCCCATCATAAGAGGAACACATGAAAGAAAAAACATCTAATGCTCCTATTTTTTACATAGGATTGTCTTTGCTGGTTATTTTATTTTTTACCTTATTTATGATCCAGGGGGAACATTTAGAATCTGTTGAATTAATTGTTTCAGAAAGAAATATAACAATCTCAGAAAATGTAATTTTAATTGAATCTTTAAATAAAACAATAGAAGATAAAAATCAGATAATTAAGAACAAAGATATTGAAATACAAACTATTATTGATAATGCTGAAATTATGGTTGCTTTAAGTCCATTAAAAGATCTTATTTCAGATGATGAAATAGATGAATTGATTAGCCTTATACCCCGGGGTAATCCTTATAGAAATGCTTTTCAAGTAACTGCAGGATTTGGTGAATCTGTAGGATACCATGGAGAACCTAGAACTAACCATAAAGGATTTGACTCCATACCCGTTAACCCTGGAACTGCTGATTGGTCAATAACACCTATAGGTAAAGGAATTATAAAGAATTATGGGTATGATGCTGTTTTTGGGAAATATATAACTATTAGACATAGTGAAAGAGTTGAAACTTTTTATGGACATCTTGATAAGATTTTTTATTCTGGGACTACCGGAAAAGAAGTTGGTCCTGATACTAAAATAGGAATAATGGGTGGAACAGGCCTTGTTTCATCTGACAGAAAAGATGGTGGAGGAAAACACTTACATGCTGAATTAAGAGTTTGGGTATCAGATAGATGGGTTCATATTAATCTTTTACCTTTTATAGAAAGATATTGAATGGAGGAATATTATGAGAAAAGTTAAATTTCTGCAAGATTATGAGAAATGGAAAAAAGGTGACATAATCAAGATGGATCGTGATAAAGCAAATAAGCTCATGATTGCCGGAATAGTAACGTATTATATATGAGTAGTATTAAAGGCTTATGTATTGGTTCTTCAGAAGGTGTGTATGAGTTCTCTTTTGAAGGTGAAGAACCGGAAGAAGGGAAAAGTTATCTTCTTGAAGATTCTATTAATGGCAGCCTTGCCCAGAACGGTTTGTTTCATTCACTGGTTTTAGAATATTGGAAATCAGGTAAAAGCTCAAGAAAAGATCTTGAATATGATGATTTTAGAGATAGAATAAAAAGATGGCTTGGCAAAGGGTTTGATGGTTTCTGGTATTTTGAAGTAGTAGAAAGAAATGGTAAATATTTTCCTAAGAAGACCTTTGTCAAAAAGAAGGAAGAAATACCAGAAGAAATTAGAAATGATCCTGATCATTCAGAATTCATTTATGGAAGATTGAAGTCCTGGTCTTCATATACTCTAACCCAGAGAAGAAAGACAATAGATAATCTTATAATAGAAATGCTAAAAGTTGGAGTAAATTCCAAGAAATTTAATGATATTTTAAAAGGAATAAATTACGAAATAGTTTAAGGGGGAATAATTGAACAAAGTAGAAGTATTTAAAATGACTGAGTATGCAGATGATAGAATGCGTGAAATATCATTCTGTGATCCTATTAATCCATTTGGATCTCCAGACAGAGGGTTGTCCAGAGATATGGATATCTCTACATACAAAGTAAGGACTATTCATAAAAGTATGGGTATTTCTAATCTGGCTCCAAAAGAATATCAGGATGCAGAAATGAAAAGACTTACCATGAAAGGTTTCTCTTTTTATAGTTCTGATCCTTTTATGATTACTATGGTTAAGGAAAAGAAATTTATTATTGCTGATGAAATGATAGATTCTGCTTTTAATGATATCGAAAAAAATAATAATTCAGAGGATAAAACCAGATCAGATTTAAATCAGTTGCTTATTACTATGACTTGTGAATCAAATAAATTAAAACATGAATTGAAATCCACAAATGTTATTTTAGATGAATATAAAAATCAATTAAAATGGAGAAAATCTTTTACTCTGTTTCAAAGAATATTCCAATGGAAAAGCTTGAGGAGAAATAATTGAAACCAAACGAAAAGAAAGCTAAAGAGCAATTTTCCAGGTATGTAAGGCTTAGAGACTGCATTAAAACAACAGGATCAACAGATTACGGTAAATGTATAACCTGTGGAGAGATTGTCCCATTTGAAAATTCTCATTGTGGTCATTTTATTTCAGGAAGAGGGAATTCTTTATTCTTCGAAGAAACCAACTCTCATTTGCAGTGTCCTAGTTGTAATACATCTCTAGGTGGAAATCCTGAAGTATACCGGATGAAAATGATTAAAAAATACGGACTTAAAGAGGTTGAACGACTTGAATCTTTAAGACATGTTCCAGTAAAAATAAGAGAAGGTGAATTTGAAGGTAAATTTAACTTTTACAAATCTAAATTTAATGATATGATTTCAAACAATTAAGGGGGAATTTTGAAATATTATTTATTATCTATTAAATGGACTTATAGAGGAGATTTTGCTCTTAAATGGTGGGGTAAAAATAGTTCAGGTTATTCAATTTTTAAAAATAATGCTGGTCTATACGAAAAGGAAAAAGCATTTTCAATAAGTAAAGGATGTCATTGGTCATCTTTCCCTATACCTCAAAAAGTTGTTGATGATTTATGGACAGAAGTCATTTATGAGCCAAAATATAGCCCTCAAGAGGGAAAAATTGTAATAAACAATAGACATACTAGAGGATTATTAAGAATTGATCCTTTTATTATGGAAGATGAATGTAGAATTGATCATACATGTTTTATAATAAAAAGTGATTGCCTATGGTTGAATACGTTCCAAGAGGAATATTCTATAGTTAAAACAGATGTGTGGGATATTATAATAAAAGAACCAGTTGAGCCATGTGAATTTTCTTCTATGGGAGAGGTAAAAGGTAAAAATTACAGAGAAGCAAGAAAAAATGCTTTTAAAGAAATTGATTATATTTATTCTGATATGGATTTTATTAAAACTATGAGTCGCTTTAAAGTTGTAAGACAAAAAAAGAAAGTATTGGTAAATCCAATATGTCCTAAATCTTGGGAGGATTATAAATGAATGCTATAGGAACAAGCCGAAACCGATATTTTGACAATACCAAGAATCACACAATATTTACACCACCACCAGTATGTAAATGGTTATCTGAAATTCTAAAAGATGAAATTACCGAGGGAGGTATGATATTTGATCCTTCTGTAGGCTCCGGAAATTTACTTGATTCATTTGAAAATGTTATAAAACTTGGTGCTGATATTGAAGATTTTAGCCCAAATATTGATAGTTTCTTTCTAGGAGATTTTCTGGATTGGGAAAAGGGTGATTATCCATCTCCTGATTTAACAATGGCAAATCCACCATATAACCATACTGTAGAATCAAGAAAGAAATGGGGTAGAAGTACATTATTACCTGAATTGTTTGCTTCTCACTGTTTTAACATATTCGGGAAAAATTCAAAGATGGTTCTATTTACTCCAATGGGGTTAAGATTGAATACCAGGTGCTATACATCAAAGCAGGGAGATAGATATCGGAATATAAGAGATAATTGGGGTGATATTACATCTATAGTATCTTTACCTCTCGATGTGTTCCCAAACCCAGATTATGACAATTCAATAGATGAGGTCCGGAGAAATCCCAGGAAAGGTATATTAAAATCAAATATCAAAAGGAAAGAAACACAGCAGGAGATTTTATTTTTCAATATGCCTAATCTTAAACCTCATTATTGTTTACCGGATTCTGTAATTGAAGAGCTAAGAGTAATGGATAAAGAGGCATGGAGTTGATAGAATATACAATATCAGAATATTGGAAAACCATATCAACTGAAGCTTTTAAAGCTGGAGAGGAAAATGACAGTAGAAATATACATGAAGATTCCAAAGGAGAAATTATCTACCTACAAAACAAACCTGATAGAAGCATATTTGAGCCCTACAGGTGATCCTATAGGACAGGTTGTAAAGGTAAAGGATGAGGCTGTAGAGGGTGTTTATAGATGTGATGTCCTTATCTACCATAATCATGGGAAAGAAGTTCTTGAAGCTATGAGTGCTGAATCAACACGGCTTTCTAATGGAGGTTAAACTTGAAATTAGAATTCCTCCAGAAATAACATGGGTAAATATGATCTCTGTAGTAATGGATGATGAAGACATAGGTCATATTAACCATGTAGTGAAACATATAGACGGAGATTTATTTCTATGTTCTGTTGATGTGTTTGAAAGCAAGAAGGAATTTGTCCAGGAAACAATTAAATAAGGAGAAAAGTAATGGTAATATTTGTACAGATAGTAGGAAGCTTATTCTTGATAATGTTAACTCTTGGATTTGCAGTAGGAATTTTTAAGGGCCTTATAGAGCTTTATTATGAAATAAAAAAAGGTAGGATACAGATAAAACTACTAAAAAGAAAGCATAGAAGAGAATTAAAACTGTGGACTGAGAAATATAAACAGGAGTTGGATAAACACAAAGCATAACAACAGACCGCCTTTATAGACGGTCTTTTTTAATCTGCTTCTAGGCATTTCTTAGAGCACCAAGCTCCATCAGCTCCTCCAAAAGTTATAGAATGCATTACATACCCTCTCTTAAATGTAACCTTATCACCACATTTATTACAGAATGTATAAGGTAATATTGATTCTAACATTTCCTTTTCTTCATAAAACGCACTTTTAGGATCTCCGAACGATTCTTTTATATTTACAGGGAATATGCTCATATCTTCTCCTTTCAACTACCTTCAGTATAAAGCCTATTTAATTGGTGGCTCTGGTAATGGTTGCCAGTGTGTTATATTATCAGTATGTAACCCATCTTCTCCATCGGAATCTATTGAATAAAACCCGTTAGAATAATATTCTCTTATTCCTATCCTTTCTGATATATCATCATAAACAAGATAATTTTCTGGCTCTCTGGGTAATCTATCTTTCACACTTATCCATTCCATTCTTTACCACCTTTAATATTAGTCTATTATATTTTCTTATCTGGAACCGTTAGCCATTCACCACAAACAGGGCAGAAGTTTATTTTAATCTTTTCCCCATGATCCAGACATTGATTATCTCCATCTTGAGAAAGTCTCAAATAGCCTCTATCAATATGTACAGAATATGATTCTTCGTGTTTTAATGCTTCATTACCAGTTATTGTACCTTCTCCCAACATTGCAAATATTGAGAAACATATAAATTCTTGCGACAATAAGTAATGATCGGTATTATTACAGTATTTACAACTCATCTCTTACCACCTTGTTTAATATACTTTATAGTTAATTTATTTAAAATATTGTGGATAATCTTTCTTCCATTTCCTCATCCACTTCTTAACTTTTTTACCATCAATTAACATCGATCCTAAAGACATCCCATGAAAACCATTTAAAATAATTTTTCTGAAATATTCCTCTTCTGGTAATTCGACATCAATAGAAATCCTATCTTCATGTATTTCATCTGAAGCATCTTGTATTTTTGCCTTTGGGAATAATTTAATAATATCTTTTTTATATTCATTCCCGCCATAAATCAAATCATTCATATCTTTACCACCTTTAACTATCCTTTGCTGAATTATTATTTAATTGCTTCCAGAAATAAAGCCCTCGTCATGTGTAATGCCTTTGCTTCGTCTTCGTGCTCAATATCTACCGTAGCAGGAAGCCATAAAGATTCTATGGCTAAAGCTCTTTTAATTGTGTCTTTTAAATTATCAATTTTATTATTAGCTTTAATAGTGAGTTTCTTATATTCTTCTAAAATGTCGTCTTTTGAGTACTCAAGACCAGTACCGTTACAAGCTCCACATTTCCCGGAGCAATAACACCCAGAACCAGAGCAAGCACTACAAACTTTGTTTTCCATCTTTTTTAATATATCCATTCTTTACCACCTTGTTTAATATTAGTAATAAGTAACTTTTCTTTCATAGTATTCATTATGGCAATTATCAATATAAATAATATATATTCCTTTTAGCCATAATCTAATTTGCAATTCTTCTAGATTCAAAGCGTCAAATTTATGGGTATATTCCATCTTAATATTATTTTCATCGAACACAGCAATTATATCGTTAGGCATATATTGATATTCACATTCATCCATTTCTTTTATTTCATCTTTTACAATTTGAATATGTTCTTTTTTTTCTACAAAGATTCTACCGTACCCTTTTCTTGTAAATGTCATTCTTTACCACCTTTAATATTAGTCTATTATATGCTGGGTTACTAATAATTAAACTTCCACCCATAAAGCAGGTGTCTTTTATACGCTCTTTTAATTATGCTTCTTTTAATTATTCCTCTCATTTTTAATCTATCAAGTTTATCAGGTACAAGGGCAATAACTTCTTGTTCTATTTTTTTGCAAATTATCATACATTCCCAATATTCTCCATATTTCTTTTTTGATAGATATATTTCATCACGTTGTTTTTTTAATGCTCTATATTTATCAGTTCTACAATATGCAAGATGCTTATCTTTTCTTTTATCTCTGTTTCTCTTAGATGTTGATTTGCCTAATTCCGTCTGATAATAAGTTTTTTTATTTTTCTTTATTATCTCTTTATGCATACGTCTGTACTCAATATCATACAGACGTTTTTTTTCTTTGTTACTTAGCATAATCAATTAATTCTGAAGTTATTCCCTCTTTAGCCTGAGAAAGAATTGATTGCTGAGTTTTAATTACTCTTACAATTTCTCTTGATTGCTGAGCTATTGCATCGGCTGTACCAACGTCAATATTGTTACTTTCAAGTTTTTGCAATGTTTCCCATAATACTGTTTTCATTGCTTTTGCTGATAATTTATTATCTTCCATTTATTTCTCCTTGATTAAAAGTAATAGTAGTTATACTATATACGTGAATAAGAAAATAAACAAGAGGATAAAAATGATAATAGTAAAGATAAAGAAGAAAGATTTCATAAAAGATTATGAAGCAATGTCAGTTGATGCACTAAAGAAAAAATATTCACTAAATAACAGATCATTCTATAAGGTTGTAGATGAGTTGGAACTCGATAGAAAGAGGGGAAGCTCAGAACATAAAAAAATAGTATTGATTTAAGGAAAGTGGATGTCTGAAAATAAGAGATATTATTGGTTGCAGCTTAAGAAAGATTTCTTCAAAACAAGAGCTATGAAAAAGCTAAGATCTATTGCCGGTGGAGATACATACACAATTATTTATCTAAAAATGCAATTATTAAGCCTTGAAAATGGTGGTTTACTTTTCCATGAAGGTGTTGAAGATGACATGCTAGAAGAGGTTGCATTAGATATTGATGAGAGCATAGATAATGTAAGAATAACATTTAATTTTCTTGAAAAATGCAATCTTATAGAGCTAAAAGATGATGAAATGTATCTTCCAGAAGTAAATGAGAATGTTGGATCAGAAACAGCCTCAGCTCAACGTGTAAGGCGATTTAGAGCTAGGAGAGATGAAAAAGCGTTACCTAGTAACGATGGTGTAACATCCGGTAACGTAGAGTTAGAGAAAGAGTTATATAATAAGAGTAAGAGTAAGAGTTATAAAGAAGTAAGGCATAAATACGGAGAATACAAAAATTGTTTTTTAACTGATGATCAATATTCCAACTTAATAAAAGAATTTGGAGAAAGTGAATGTTTATCAATGATAAAGAATTTTGATAATTATGTTGAAAGTACTGGTAAGAAATATAAGAACCATTTACAGACTATGAAGAATTGGAAATCAAAAGATAAAACTAGCAATAAAAAAGATAAGAAAAGTAATTTTGATAGAGGAGAAGTTAATTTTGAACTCAAAGTCACCGAGTGAAGACAGAATAAATATTCTTAAAGAACCAGAAAAGGATTATGAAGCAGGGAAAGACTCTTTCAAAAAGTGGCATGAAAAACTTAAGAGTAATAGGGAAGTCAAAGAATCTGATATGGCTAATGAACTGGAAGAAAGAGGAGTTGAAAAACTATTAAAATGCTCTACTTGTGGAAGAGAGGTTTATCAAGATGAAATAGTTCTTCCTGAAAATAGAATTGTATATGATATGTGTTCTGTTTGCTCAGATAAGAAAGCAGAAATGATCGATAAACAGACAAGAGAATTAAGATCTAATTATTTTGATTCAATTATACCTCCAAGATATTTGTCGGTTGGAGTGAAAGATTCTTCTAATAGCAAAATATTAAATTCAGACGGATGTATTTTATTTGGCGGATATGGCACTGGCAAGACCTGGAACTCATATTCTGTTGCAAAAAAACTTTATATTGACGGTACTATAGAGGAATTTAAAATAATAACTGAAATTGGAATGATTAACGAATTAAAATCAGGATTCAACGACCAAACATTTGATTCTAAGATTTCTAACTTTAAAAGTGTTGATCTTTTGGTTGTAGATGAAATGGGAAAATCTAACGATACCGATTTTAATAAAGCTCAATTATTTGAAATTTTAAATCATAGATATGACTGGATGAAAAGAACTATTTTAATATGCAATGCAAAAGAGATTTCAGAACTTCATGAAATACTATCTCCAGCCATACTTGATAGATTTAGAGAGTGTATAATTGAGATGTCTGGAGAGTCAAAGAGGTATCATAAAACATAAAGGATAATAGGGTGAAAGATATTCCAGAAGTAAATAAAACGTATAAATATTTTGATGACGGTAAAATTAGATTGTCTAGAATGGATAATGCTAGAATAAAAGAGGTTATCCCATTCAATGAAATAGACGATGAAACTTTAAAAGAATGGAAAAAAGAAGTTATTCAATGTGACTGGCTTTATTCTCCTAAAACTGATTTTTTTATCAAGGCATTTTTAGAAAGAAGCGAAGATAATGTTATATTTGTCAGAACTAAAGATCAATGTTGGTTTAGTTTGGGGTGGTGGGCTGGTGTATTGGACATTGACGGAACTTTGGAAAAGTCAATGTTTTAGGCTGTATAAGTTTAAGTAACTATAAGAGGGTAGAAGAATGATAATACTGTTAAATATATTAATGATCCTGTTTTTTACGATAGGGTTCTTTTTAATAAGAATGAAAATAGCTCTGTCTATAAATAATAAATTTGCGATATGGGCCGTTGAAGAGTTGGATAAAAGGATAGGTACTAAAGACATAGATTACCCAGGAAATGTATACCTGCAATTTAGCCCAGAAGAATTTATTTTTAGGAAAATAAATTGTTGGGATTTTAAATCAGTCCTGGAATATTGTAAACAAAAAAAAATACTTATGGAGGTTTAAATGATCCGAGCAAAAGAAGCAGCAAATAAAATAGGATGTACAGTAACAACACTATACAGATACGCCAAACTATACAATTTAGGAAAAACTGCAGGAAACTGTAATAACGGTCTTGTTAAATTGCAATTTGATAAAGAGGACATAGTTTTTATTAAGAATATGATGAAAGATCCATCTTTTAAGAAAATTAAACAATGTTCCTATTACAACGATGTAACCGGTAGTTACCATAGTTTAACGATGTAGGATGAAAGATGAATAATAAACTATACTCCATGGAAGAGATATTAAGAGCTCTGGATGTTTCCGGTATAAAATTGGTATCAACCAGGAAGAAATTCTTTGATGCTCTTATCTCTGAAGAAAAAAAGATAACAGAAGAAGAGCAGCAGATTATAAGATGTTTAAGTGATGGATATTGATAACTAAAAAGGGGGGAATATGAAATATGATAGGTTCCACGTAGGGATAATTTGTGGTGCTTGCTATTCCTGGTCAATAAGTTTTATTAGAAATTCAGATTGGAGAGGTGCAGTATTTATGGTAGTAGGAACAATACTTCTTGTTTTAGGAACAAGAAACATGCATGAAGAAAATGAATGATAAAAATATATATAAGTGGTGGAATGTCTGGAATTCCAAACCTTAACAGAGAATCTTTCAAAACAGCATACTTAAAATTAATTGAACCAGATGTAAAAGTAATCAATCCGCATGATATAGGAGATTTCCTACATATCCCTGAGTGGATGCCGTCAAAAATATCATGGTGGATGTACATAATTGTCGATGTGCTGGCACTTCTCACCTGTAATGAGGTTTATATGCTGAGAGGGTGGGAAAGCTCAAAGGGAGCCAATGCCGAGCTTAAAGTGGCAAAATTTCTGAAGTATAAAGTAATATTTGAATAATTAAAAATATTCTTGATTTATAATATTTATTGCATTATATTTATTATATCAGATTGGATCCTGATCAGAACTAACAATAATCTTTACTGATTATGAGACTTGTAATAGTTTTTTGAGAAGTAATACGACATCCTTTTGTTAGTAGGTAGTATTGCTTGATCCAACTCGGAAACTATTACTGGTCTTTTTTTTATTTCTGGGAGGGAATATGACAATTAAAGAATTATCAATATTCACTGGAAAAACAGTAAGAACTATAAGAACATGGATTTCTAAGTGTGATTCTATACCCTATGACAAAACTTCACAGGGTAGTGAAGAAACTTCACAGGGTATTCCAATAGATTATTCTATCGATGAAGTTGAGTCTATCCTTAACTCAGGTTCAATGTCAAAAGATGCCGTTAAAATACTAATGGAAAATGCTAGGAATAAAAATATTCCTGTTGTCCCAGAAGGTGTAAACAGCAATACTGCTATGGTTTTAATGTTTATGGAAAAGTTGCAAGAACAAAACCAGCAATTTATTAATACGATGTTTGAAAGATTTATAGGTGATTATAAATCAGAAATAAAACCAATAAGAGAAATAGAGTATGTTCCTGAACCTTCTCCCAGAAGAATATTTGTTAATAAGGTAGCTCAATACGCTGGTGTATCAAAAAAGAACTATTCCAATGCGTATAAGTCTGTTTATGATGAAATAGGAATGTGTTTAGGTATTAGAGTTTCTGCAAGAGCCAAAACTAGAAAAGTGAAAGGAATTGATGTTCTGGAGCAAGACGGGTATCTCCTCAAATCCATTGTTGTGATTGACCGTATGATAACTTCAGAAAGAGGTATAAGAAATGAATGATATAGATATTAAATTTATTAAATGGATGCTTGGTAAAGATTCTCTTAATAGATGGAAGATATTCGAGAATGAATCTAAACAGACACATGGCCTTATGTACATACCAAAAGAAGAAGAGACCATGTATTCTTCTGAGTTTTACAAGAATGGATCTGGATTCAAATATGGGATAACTGTTTATCATATTCTTCTCCAGAGAGCTATGGATGGCATAAATAAAGAATCATACTTTGGTTCTAGCCAAATAGAAATTGTTTCTCATAGATGGGGAATCAAAATAAAAGATTATAGTACCGACAATCATGATAAAAAACATTTTAGATTTGAAAGTTATGAAAATTACAAAGAATCAGCACTTAAATATATCTATGAACAGGAGACAAAAGATTCTTAATTCAATAAGGGGGAATTTATGAAATATTTTATATTTACAGCAATAATAATTATACTTATGTTTTTATTTAATTTATTGTCAAAAGATGTAAACAAAGATGAATAGTGAAAAATCGGGGATATGGCAGAATGGAGCCTTTCGAGGCGAATGCACAATTAGTCAATAATTGATCCATGGTGACACATGGTGGAGGAACAATACCTTCTATCTCCAATAGCCCTTGTGGGTGAATAATTTTTTTTTAGTTTTTTCATTACATCTGAATTATTTAACAGATGGGTGATAGAACTCTTATGCTTTTAGCCGGGAATAGAAGAGGCCTTTGGTTCTCGGCTTTTTTATCGGGGGATAAATGGAATGTAGTAAATGTGAGAATATGAAAGATACCTGCTCTGTAGAGAATCTTTATGCTATAGGATATCTAAAAGCATGCCCTAATATAAAAGAGCCAGTACTGAACGAATATGGATGGCTGCTTAATCCTATGAGTGAGAAATACCAATTATCTAATGGCCATATCTTTTTAATTCCTGAAGAAATAAACCAAAAATGGATCATGACTTGGATGATTACTAAAAACGGATCCGGAAGTTGTGGAAAAACAAAACCAGATTTATATATTTTCTCATATAAAAAAGCAATTGAAGAAATTTTAAAGCACTACAGATTAAACGAATTAGACATAACCGAAATAAAATATATTTTTGAAAATAAGTTTGATAGTAGAAGAATTTTCATGGAAAAAGAAATAGATGAAGTTGAAGAAAAACCCGAAGAAATATATGTAAGTCCTTTTGAACATATAGAGTATGGAAATATTGGCGATCAGTTAGATTTATTCTAAATAAGTTAATAAAGTAATAAAAATAACTATTGATCAAAAGATTAAATGGCTATATTATTGATAATAACAATAATTATAGGAGAACTAAAATGTTCACACAAGTTAAATGTACAGGAGAGGTAGAGAAGCTTCTGAAAGAGCATAAAGAAAAACACTTTTCTCATCTTAAATCATGGGCTGCGTATTTTATAGAAATGTCCAGACAAAGAGCTGAAGAAGATAATAAGGGGGGAGGTAAATGAAGAAATTAAGTCTAATAGTTATTTTTGTAGTTGCTATGTTATCAAATATAAGTGCATCAGAAATATCAGAATTAAATTATGATTTTTGGGGGAATATTATATATAAGGCACAATTAGGATATGTAATAGGTTTTATAGCTTCTGCAGAGACTCATTATGAATGGTTATTAGAAAAAGATTATAATATCCCAAAAGAGGATTATATTGAAATATTTGATTATCCTGTATTAGCTGGTGAACTTTCTGATGCGATAGATCGTTATTACATAAACAATCCAGACAAGAGAAGTGATCCAGTTAATTACGTTATTTTATGGATAATGCAAAAAGATTACTGGAATAAATAAGGGGGAATAAATGAATCAAGATCAATTAAAACTAAAATTAGATGAGTATACAGATCATAAAGAATTTTCTGTAATATTTTCAGGGAAGCATTCAAAAAAAGTAGATGGACTATATCATCCGGAAAAACAGGAAATTATAATACATAATAAAAATTTCACTACTGATGATCAAATGATGTATACAGCTCTTCATGAATTGTCTCATCATATCGATTTTACAGATAATCGGGGAAAGACTACTCGGAATGCTCACGGGGGGGAATTCCGGTCAATATTTCACTCTCTTTTAGAAAAAGCAGTAGAGAACGGAGATTATAAAGAGTTTTCGGATCCTTTTCTTGATGAAGTAGTTCAAATAAATAAAGATCACACAGTTTTCCTTAAGAAATTCGGGAAAGCTTTAATTGCTCTTCTGGATAAATGCCAGCAGGAACACTACTCTTTTGAAGATGTAGTTGAAAGGAAATTGTCATTAAAACCAGGTTGGGCAAAAGATATCATGAGAGTATACGTTATGGATGTATCAGAAGAAGTGGGCGGTGAATTTTCCAAAAAGGTAGCGAAAATAAAAGATCCTACCCAGAGAGCAGAAGCTGAAAAAATGGGAGAAATACCGGTAAAGACAAAACCTATTTCAGGCCCTGAAGATGAAAGAGCAGAAGCTGAAAAGAATCTCAGAAGAATTGAGAAGCAAATCGAAAAACTAGAACAGAAAAGAGCAATCTATGAAGAGCAGATCCAGGGATATGAAGATTCAGAGGCTTTAAATGGCTGAATGGAAAGAATTAAAGATAGATAATTTACCACCCGATATATTAACAGGGGGCTATGAATTTATGCGTAAGTATAATCATAAAGATACATGGAGCGCATACTGGCCTTGTGATTTATCAATAATAGAAATATTTAAAATATTATATAACGAAAATTCTAACATAGGTTTTAAATACCGAAAACTAGAACCAAAAGTATCAACACATGAAGAGATAATGAAGCCAAATAGATATTGGAGAGGACTAGATGAAGAATTTCAAATGGTATGGGAGAAAGCAGATATGTATAGGGAAAATGACAATAAATACTTAATTCATGATGATTGGAGAGATAGAGCCTATTTTTCTGGTCGAAGATTCAAAGATGGTATACCACCGGAGGAAAAATGAAAGACTTAAAATATTATGAAGAAAAGAATAGAAAACTTCTCGAAGAAAATATAAAACTAGATCTTAAATTAAAACCAGTTAAAATAACAGTAGATTGTACAATATACAAAGAAGAAGATTTAGAAAAATCATTTGTTAAATATACTCTTAGAAAAACATGGAGAAGAGCTGCACGTGTAGAATTTGAGAAAGCAAAAGTTCCAACACATAGATTTTTAAAATGTTCTCCAGGTGCAAAACTTAACGGAATTAAACTCGATGATGGAATAATAATACCTATATTTGCACCTGAAGTCCTTGATGATAGTGAATTAACTTCAAATATGATGCGAGAAGGGCTCATTTTGTCATTACAGAATAAATATGACACTTATTATCATAAACTCTTATTATCGTTTGATCTTAGCGATTTACCAGAACAAATCCAGGATAAAATAAAAGAATGGGGTATTAATCATGGGCAATGAAAAAGATAAGGGCAAAGATGCTTGTCTGCATATAACGGAATTACCTGTAGGAGATCTTATTATTGTTAAAAATAATATAAATTGGAAATATTCTCCAAAAGAAGACATAACTCCATTAGAAGTTGCACTAATGTTTCCGATGTTTATGAGCTACCATACAACCGGTTATTTAACTCAGTATGATTATTTAGGATATATCATAGAAAATAATCTAGAAAGACATTTTTGTAAGGATACAAATAATGAAAACAATATGTGATAGTTGTAAAAATAAATCAACTTGCAACGCTGCTAAAAATATTGATCCTGGGCATGTGAGCTGTTCTGGATGGACTCCATACGAATATACAAATGCTAACGATACAGGAGCTAACAAATGACAGATCTTGATAATTTTATAGAGATCTATAAATCTTTAGATATTGAACTAAAAGTGTTTGAGACAAATGAAGGTAAAGCATTTAAAATAGGAGAAGGATCATATCAAGAGCAAGATATTACTATAAGTAGTAAATTTGGAGGGTATGGGGGTTTTTATTCTATCGTTAGATTCAGTAGATCAGGTGAATTTTTAGGACAAGATTTTTTTGAGTAAGGAGATTGATATGAGTGATAAGAAAAGAGAGCCTTTAAGTGGAACGTATGAAACTTCTACATTCAGAGAAATGATATTCTTTGAGTCACAAGTCAGAGAACTAGAAGCATACACAACACAACTTGAAGAAAAGCTGAAGATATATGAGAACGCATTAAAAGACATTAGAGATAATTATGATTGTGATGAGGATGCACATAAATACAATACTACATGTCGTTGCTGTTTAGCAGACGAAGCACTAAAAGAAATCAATGGTAACAGTAATGAAAAAACATAAAGACAAGCGTAATCCTAATAAAACATCAATCAAGTTTTATACATGGCATTCAGACGGTACTAAAACATTAGTTCTTGAAATACCAAATAAAATATACCGGTCTAAATATTCAGATAGCAGAATGGAGGGTTATAGATGAAGTGTCCTAAGTGTGGAAGTACCACTATAGATTATGTTGCTTGTGGTTGTTATTGCATAATTTGTGATTACAATACAGGCAAACAGCCAGAAGAGAAAGACTGTTATACATGTATCAATTTTAATAAATGTGCTCCAGATCCAAAATTACAACTAAGAATAGAATGTTGTGGAAATGATAGTTATTGTAACTACATAACCAAAAATGGAGAATCATGATGAAAGATAAACAATGAATGATAAGAAATGTGAAACGTGTTATTACGATACAGATAGAATACTCTCGGATTGTTCAAACAACCCAATCGATAGACAAGAAATAGCATGTGATCAATGTGGAGATGAATTGTCTCATTACAGAGAATTAACAGGCATAGAACCACAAGAGAAGACGGGATTAGATGAACTAAGAAACTTATGTACTATTTACGATAGCATTTCAAGCACTACTATTTTGAAATTGCTAAAGGAACAGGAGTAAATGAATGAATGATAAATTGAGAGAATGTCCTATATGTGGCAATAAAGAATTGATAATCAAGGATTATGGCCCACAAGACAACGAAGTGTATAAATATTTCAGTAGAAGATATTCTATACTCTGTGTTTATACAGGCAATGGGGTAGGATGTGGCCTTGAATCAGGACATTACAAAACACCTGAAGAAGCTATCGATATCTGGAAGACTAGACACCAACCCAACCATGAAACAGTACAAGAGAAGAAAATAAAAGTAAAAAAGGGAGATAAGGTTATTGATGAATTCGGGAATATTGGAATTGTTAAAAAAGCAAAGGATATACACAATATACTTGTTAAACGAATTGGAGGGGGAAAGGGTTTTTATTGTTTAGATGAGGATTGTTATATGTTTAGGGATTTGAATATTTTCGAAGATGAGCAAAACAAATGACAGAAGATAGAATAAATGAATTGGTACCTGATGTTAAATGTGTAGGTAGAAGTGGCTCAGGAATGGGATTGTACTATCATAATAAAGTTAAAAAACAAACAGAGGATTTAAGAAAAGCTGTTGATATAATTAAAAGTTTACTTGAAGATGCTGAATACCTATATCAGTACTACCCTAATAATTATAGGAAGAAGGCAGAAGGATATTTTAATGAAGCTTATAGTTTTATTAAAGAAATAACGGAGAGTAGAGAATGAGAGAATATACAGAAAATGAATTAGAAATAATTGAAAATAAATTTATGGATCTAATTGATAATGAATTAAAAGATATTATTAATAAAGAAGATCTTATTTGCATGCTTATAGATTCTTTAGAATTGAGGAGTAGAGAATGAAGAAGATAGAAAGGTTTATATCATATAGCGGACAACCTGAAAGAACAATTGTAAACAAAAAAGAATTAGATGAGTTAGAATCCAAACTAGATATAGCTATAGGCATCAATGAACTTTCTTTCAAAGCAGTAGATTATAGGAAAAGACATCAGCATAAATTGATATATGAAGAAATTGAAATTCTTAAAGCACTCTCTCAACTAAAAGAAATCAATGGAGGGGATGATGATAATTAAAGAACAAGACATAAAAGAATTTGCGGAGCAATGTAATTATGATAGAACTAAAACAGTTAAACATATAGCAAAAAAATGGGGTTATTCTTGGGCTGCTGCAGGTAAATATTTTACAAAGAATTTTGTATTGAAATATTCAGAAATAACGGAGAGTAGAGAATGAAGAAGATAGAAGAGTTTGAAAAAGAAACAACAATCCCAGAAGATTACGATCCAGATGGAGATAGAGAAACAGGATATTATTCAAGAGCTTATATTAGAAAATATGCAGAATGGATAGAAAACAAACTAGATATAGCTGTAGAGGGGGTTGAGGATGCTTTAAATCAACTATGGATACTAGATCAAGAGAATACAATAAAATATAAAAAGCTTAAAAAAATACTCTCTCAGCTCAAAGACAAAACTAAATAAAAAAAGAAGGATCTTTTACTTGACCATTACGCTAAATGCGTATATATTTAAAGTAGATCAAGAGTAAAGAGGTATTGAGATGGAAATAGTAAAAATGAAAAACAATGTAAACATTGGAGGTCTTAGCTATTACAAAAATACTATTGTGATAATCGCTGACAATGAAATTATGATTCTTAACGACGATTCGGCAATATCGTCAAAAAGGTTATCTATTGATTGTTTGAAGACTAAAAAAGATGTTCCAGCTAAACGGATAATACGAGAAAATTCAAATCCGTTTGTATTTTGTAGATAATAAACAGCCTCTTCGGAGGCTATAGGAGCAAATATGACACCGGAACAAATAAAACATCTTCGTGGAGATATGACAACTAAAGAGTTTGCAGAAATATTCATGGTTTCTCATCGTACTGTTGAAGGATGGGAACAGGGAAGATCTATAAGAGCTCCTGTAAAAAAGAGACTAGAACAGATGTGGGAAGAAAAGGAATAATAAAACACGCAATGCGTATATAAAGTAGTTAAGCGAAATAAAAAATGGAGGTTATTATGCACAAGGTTACAATAGATCATTTGAGAGAGATGGCTATTCAGCAAGGGTATGTTCCTGCAACATGTACATTAGCAGGTCAAATAGTTATGGGCTTAATGAATAAAGGTGAAGATCCTTGTATCGGTTGCAACGCAAACAGAGGGATTTGCAAGGGTCGGCCATTTTTGAAATCGCCTAACAACTAATATATAGTTCGCTTCGCTCTCCCAAATTGAGCAAGCTCAACTTTATATATTAGACAAACGTTATATTCAATTTTACAAAGGGGGTTATAGTGTTTGTATGTAAAAAATGCAAAAAAGTATTTAGTTTTATGAGCGACAGGGACTTGCATCAAAGCATTTGCAAAACTAAATATAACATTGAATATATGAAATGTAGGTACAATATGGACTCTTGTATAAACGAAGGGACGGTAGAATGTGAAGACTGTGTCCCTAAGTATTATGCCAGTACATATTGACACTGCATATATTCGCAGAACGTTAGATAGAAAGACAAGGAAGATAAACAATGATTACAGATAAACAGGCTGATGATTTTGTGAAAGTTATTCATTCCGCAGCAATAAAAACAACCAAACTGCTTGAAGAAGCAGGTATAGAACCACAAGAGAAGATAGAATTATTACCTTGTCCTTTTTGTGGAGGAACTGAAATTAACACAGGGGCATTTAGTTACTGCCCAGATTGTTTTATTAAGTGTGAAACCTGTGGTGCAAACTTTGAGCTAGAAGTCCCATGGGAAGATATGGACGAAAAAGAGCATGATAAAAAATGCTATGAGTTGTTAAAAGAAAAATGGAACACAAGGATAAACAATGAATGATAGGAAGTGTGAATATTGCATAAAAGAAGATGTGTGTATGATTAAGGGAAGTGATAAAAAAGTGATAGGATGTGGTCATTTTACAGGCATAGAACCACAAGGGAAGACAGGAGATAAATATATTCACGAAAAATGTAAAACATGTAGAAATTGCAGATGTTTTGATTGGTGTGGGGATGAGGGAAAAATAGGTAGAACAATACATTGCGATAAATGGGAAGCAGATAATCAACAGTCTACCAGTGAATATGATATAAAAAAAGATATTGAATACTTAAGCATATTCTTTCAGGGAGTGGATGATTTAAAAGCACATCAATCATATTTAAGAGTTATTGCCAAAATAATTGAAAACAAAGCAGCTCTCCAGAAATCCCAGGAGGATATAAGAATTGATATGAACTCAATAATTAAACAGAACGAAGAATATAATAAAATGACTCATTTTTCTGCGTTTTACGATGGCGAAGATATTTCTTTTAGAGCTGATATATTTGAAAATAGATTCAAAGATGCCATAGATTTAGCATACAAATCAGCTCTCCAGAAATCACAGAAAGAGAGAGAATCCCTTGAGGAATATTGTGATACATGTGGGGGAACCTCAAAAATAGAGAACTGCGATCCTATTCCACATGAAGATCCATGTCATAATGAATATTGTAGAAACGGGAGAGTGCCATTAGGTGTAAATGACCTATTATCAAAGAATTGTGATTTAGAAGATAAAGCCAAACAACTAGAGCAACAAATATTAGAAGAAAGAGAAATCCAACAAGTTAAGAAAGCTAAATTTTATGACAAGCTTCAAACTAAGAATAATCAAATAGAACTAATGAAATACTGCATTAACTGTAAAGATCACATGGTAGAGTCAAACAACTGTCTGCATAATACCAAAGATGGTGAATGTTGCGGCAATTGGACACTAAGGATAACAATTGAAAGATAAAGTTTTACATCTGTCTGAATGTGGCTGTTATAGAATGGTTGCTATAGATGACAAAATTCAATCACAGAAGCTTGTTAACTCAGAATGGGAAACTAATTATCTAGAAATGCCAGTAGGTTTAATCCCTATAGGTGAATTAACTACCTGGGATGGGAGAACTTCTCTAAGTCTTGGAGAAGATACGCCTAAAGAAAACTGTAGAAACTGTGGAAGCTCTAAAAAAAGTCATAGAGGTAATTGTGCTTATTGTGGAACATAGGAGATATAATTGACTGATAAAAATATCATTTGTAATGATTGCAAAAAAAGAGTAAAATATATTAACACTAGACTCGGGGGAACAGTTAAGTGTGATCCCAATTCTGTAAAAGCATATCAAGAATCTGGAAGGATAGTAGAGGTATATTTAATTCATGAGTGTAGTAACAATAGATCATCTGATGAAACACTTATCAAAGAAGCTCAAGAAAGGAAATTATGGACAGGTCCTGATACACATTAAGGATGGTGAAGTTACCGGAGTAACAGATAAAATAGATTTTAATTCTGCAGCATTTGTTGATCATGTTGCAAGATCAACAACTCGTTATGTAGTAAAGAATAAAAAGACTACTGAAGAAGAAAATAATAAACAAATTGCAGATAATTGCAATAATAGTGAAAAAAGTGTAATAATAGTGAACAATCCTGTCAGTACAGTATTAGAGGAAAATAAAGAGAAGAGTAAGGAGTGAATATCATTCTAATGCCGATATACTCCTTTAAAAGGGGGGAAGAGTAGTTATTATGCATAAGGGATATTGTACAGTTTGCAAGCATGAGAAATTTGAGGAAATAAATAAAATGTTGCTCAATAATGCAACTCTTGCGTCAATAAGTAAAACATATGGGATTAGCTATAGAACTATCAAAAAACATCAAGATAAGTGCTTTTCACGGGTACTAGAGTCTAATAAAAAGGCAAAAGACTCCTTTGTATCAAATATTCTTCTTAAAAATGTAGAAGAAAAATTAGCCTTATTAGACAAAATTATATATGGATGTAGCGATTATCTTACAGATCCTGCAGATTCAGAGAAATTCTTTATGGGGGCCAGGAGTACAGAGGTTGATATTGTCTATCAGGAAAAAAATGAAAGAAGCGGTAAACTTGGTGCTTTCCAGAAAAAAGCGACACTTCAATCTTTATTGAACACTGTTGAATCTACAGACCGGTTTGTTATAAGCAATGTACAGATAAAACATTCAGATCCTAGAGATTTATTAATAAAAGGAGTAAGTGAGCTTAAACAGGTGGTAAAAATGTTAATTGATACCACTCAGGTTGTTGTTGAAAATGAATATAAAAGCAAAGCCCTTGATAAAGCCACAAAAGAGGGTGGATCTATCTCATTCGAAAAAGAAATTGCTACAATAACAGAAAGGGTTACAATTGCATTAAAAGAATCAAACACAGAAGAATTATCCATTCTTGCTGAACTGCCAGAACTATAATTGCAAATATAAATTAATTATGCTATTCTTGTTTTAATATATAGGATTTTAAAGGGAATTATATGGCAACAGGCGATATATTATCATGTTCAGTAAACGCTAATGGTTGGACTATTGATATCACTATAGAAGGTCAGGGAATAAGCGGAACTTATGATCCTGGTCTTGGTGTTAATAACGACCCAACAAATTCCAAAATAAAGATTTATTGCACAGAACCTGGATTTACTGATATTGGAGGGATTACAACAGTTTCAAAAACTGTTTATTGTACAGGATCATTAAGAAAACCATATCCTGATGAGTCTACAAAACAAGAGATAGTAAGTGGATCAGATATAATATTAACGGTTAAATTATCTGATTTTATAGGTTCCGGTGCTACATTAATAACTGCCGATGTTTTATCAGGATTCTATACAGATACTGTTTCAAATAACCAAGTATTAGGTTTAAGTGTAACAAATAATTCAACAGCTACATATGGAAAGGTGATAGCAAATTGGTCTTATCCAGGTAATAGCCAAATAGTTGATTCTCTCCAGCTAAAAGCAGTTGCATTTCATAGATCTGCTACAGAAGGGGACTCTGTAAAAGCAGTTAAGTTCATATTGACTGATGAATCTTTAAATACTGTTACAAAAATAATCACTACAACAACTCCAACTATTGAATCTGTAACAGGAATATGTATTGAAGAATATATTGCTAATTTTGATAGTGTTGAATTGTCAACATTAACAGCAGAAGAAGATATTTCTTGTGATTTCATAGCCTATCCTATTGTTGGGAATTCATCTTCTATATTGGATACATCAGATTTGGCTCATACAAGTGCTGATTGGAGATACAAGACCCAAATTAATTATTATGATCCTTTGGAAGCGTATGATAAAATTTATGCAGTGGTAGACCCAATAAGTGGTAACGATTTAACCGGAGTTGCCAGTTCTACGTTTTCAACAGCAGATTCTAATAGATTTGCAACTATATTTACATCTATAAGAGAAATTAGAGATGTAAACAACGGTAATGGAAGAAATAATGCTTCTAATGGAGTAGTTTATCTCGTTGATGGAGAACATGAATGGGCTGGGGGTAATGTTTTTACTCCAACAGATAACCTTGAAAAAGTGTGGTTGAATATAATTCCATATCCAGGAGAGAGTAAAAGTACTGTTTCAGCAGTACCTAGTTCAGATTCAGGTGATAGATATACTGTGAGTAAATATGTAAAAGTTAGTGATATATCCTTCTCAAGATCAATAAGTGCTTATTGGTTTCGAAATAACATAACCGATGGAGAAATATGGGTAGAGGACTGCGATATAGACACATCAGGAGCTAATTATTTTGCGTGGCAATTAGGATATGATGTGAGATCTATAACAAATTGTTCATGGGTACTTACAGAAGCTTTAGTTATAGGAGCTGATCTTCTTAGAGGATCAAGTTTTACAGGAGCTGGAGATATAGAATATGCAACTAATTTCCTAGGGAATTCTTTTAGCTGTGGAGTATCTGAAGAATCTAACCAAATAACCGATTCAACTAATTCTGGAGATTCTGTAGATGGAGCCATAATTGCCTTCAACAAATTCCTTAATCAAAACAATACCATTATATCGATAGGCCAATACGCTCTTACTCATGGGATGGCTATTATTCAAAATATACTTGAAAGAGCAATAGAAGGTACTGGGACCTATCCAGCTATGATCTTTTATGCGAGTAACCCAGTTGGAATACCAAATATTCTTAAATGGTATAATACAGTAGCCGGACAACGAGAAAATATGTCATATAACTCTACTGGAACAGTATCTGTAGATTTTGTTAACTGGTCAGAGCGTGGAAACATAGATTTATATAGAGCATATAAGAGTGATTTATTTGCACCAGCTAGCGGGAATAGAATTGGTAACTGGCCATGTGGTTTTCAAGTTAGCGGTTATGGTAATCTAGTCCAGGATTCAGCTTTCCCTGTTGAATTTGCGGGAATCAACAGTATATTGAAAGCAGGTGTTATTTGGGGCTATGTAAATGATGCCAGTATTACAGGGACAGGATTGGGTGATGGAGATTATCATTTAGAATCAAATAGCGAAGCTTTAGGTCTTATGGTAGGAAATTCAATGATGCTATCATATGATTTAGATGGGAATAATAGATTAAGTGGTGGAGCAGCAGGAGCATATGAATATATTTTTGGGGCTAATATACCAGTATTTATGAATAGTTACAGGAGAAGAATATGATAAATATAAAACAAAATACGGCTGTTACATTACTAATAGGTCCATTCCTTGATGAAACAGATGGTGTAACTCCTGAAACCGGTTTAACAATAGCTCAAGCAGATATTAGATTATCTAAAAACGGTGGTAATATGGCTCAGAAAAATGATGCTACAAGTTGTATCCATGATGAGCTTGGTTATTATACTTGTCCTTTAGATGCTACAGATTCAAATACATTAGGAATATTAAAACTTTCTGTTGCTCCTTCAGGATCTTTACCAGTTTGGGTAGATATAATGGTATTAACTGCGGAAGCTTATGACACATTGTATGGAACTGATAATTTTACTGTTGATCTATCCGCTACAGCTTTAACTAATGTTAATTCAGAAGTCGATACAGCTTTAACCGATTATGATGGTCCTACCAATACAGAGATGGAAGCTAGAACCGTTGTATCTGCTAATTATGCTCTTGAAACTTCTGTTCAGACATCTATTGCTAATATAGCAGCTTTACAAGTTGATATAACTGAAATTCTTGATTATGAAGCTGGAGATTGGGAAATAGTAAGTGATCAGATGATATTTAAAACAAAAGGTGGCTCAACTTTAGCAACTTATGATTTAACCAAAGATGGAATACCAGATTCAAGTGCTCCTGATAAGAGAGAAAAAGTATGAGTCAAATAATTACAAAGGGATATAACTCTGGGAAAATAATAATTTTGGGATATGTAGGAAGCACAAGAGCCCCTATAAAACCTGATGATATTGTGACTCCAGGAGTCATACAACGGAATTTGTCAACTTCTGGATATATCCAAAGAACCTTAACAACTTCAGGAGATTTATCATGATTTTTACAAACCAACCTATTACACTTTCTACAGCATTTACCGATGATGACGGAATAGTCGATTTAACAGGTGCTACAATAAGATATGATTATTGGTATCCTGCCAACACCACAAGTACTCCAACAGGATCAGTAGATGGTATTGTTGTTAATGAATCTTTGGGTCTTGCTTCTGGTGTAATCCCTGCCAGTATAAATATATGGGCAGCTACTACTTGGAGAGTCCAGGGAGTTGCTATCATATCAGGAGATGAATATGCAGAATGTACAACTACATTTGAAGTATCTTCAAGAGGAGATAGTTGCTAAATTAATAACAATATGCTTGATTTAATATATAAACAGGTGTATTGTTGTTAACAGGGGGAATAATGATAAAAAATGAATCAAGAGATCCGTATAATCTAAACAAAATACTTCCGGAATTTTCTATAAAAGAAATAGAAAATATAATAAACCCAATTACCGGGATCCACAAGAAAGGTATAGTAATAAGATCAAAGCTTGGATATTGCCTGATAAATACCGGTAATGTGACAATACACTCTTCAAATGGTAAATACATCATTGATGACGGAGTTACTATCGATACAATACCTGTTGAAGAATTAGAATCTTATGAGGTTATGTAGTGAATGAAAAATGCAACTATCAAACCATGAAAATGTGTGATAGAGCTAAAGACAGTGGAATTATTAGTTTCGGACAGGCTATTAGTGAAGGGTTTAGAGCAACTATAATAGGCTCAGGATTAATAATAGATTTCTGTCCTTATTGTGGCGAATCACTAAAAGAGATTGAAATCAGAATGATAAACATAAGTGAATATGGAGAAAGTCCTATTGTAGGTTGGTTAAAAAAACAAAATTTAAGAGCTCCTATTATTCCTATTTCTGCCGGAAAAGTTGATTTAGACTATAAGCCTAATAGAAATCTTTTTATTGACTCGTATTTTGCAAATTATAAATATTCTATGGAAATGGCAAAATTCCAAGAGCATATAAATGATTTAAAATCAGATAGAGACAAGTTGCCAGGATATGCACAAGATTCTCTTGATGCAATTGTAAACATATCAATATTTGGGGGTACTTCATGAATTTATCAGAATTAACTATGAGACAATTAATGAAATTAGGTAGAGAACATAATCTTGAAATCTTTAAAAGAACATGGTTTATATATGCCGGAATATTGGTTATAGCCGGATTAATATTTCTTTATGATCACATTAATAGTAAAGGGAAGTAATTATGAACCATAGGTGTATGTCATATATTAAAAAAACCGGGAAATGTAATTCAATAAAAGGTTCATGTCCTAATAAAAATTTAAATAACTTAGAATGTAAAACATTTGGTATTTATATAGATGGGCATAAGCCTCATGATTATTTTCATAATAGAGTTGGAGGAAATGGACAGATATGAGAAAGCAAAAAGCAGATTTTAAAAGTTCTTTAAACAATAGGGCTTATAATAGCCTAACAATAAAGGTTGAAGACTATGATCTAGAAGTAACTAGAAAACCTACCGTATATTGGAATAGCGGACAAGGAAAAAGAAAACTAGACAGCCTAATTCTTAAGGGTTCTGGACATTTATCTGTAAGTCTTCCTAATGGTAATGAGATTATATTATACAATTCTCCCGAAGGATTAAAAGTTAAATAATGGAAGAAGAAACCAGAATCACAGAAATTGAAAGAAAAGAGCTTCATGAATTATTGGATATTTCTCTTGAAAAATTGAATACTCCTAAGAATATAAAAAAGGTTCACTGGTCAAAGCTAAGTATATTACAATTACAGAAGATGTTAATGGTTGAGTCATTTGAATTAGATTTAGCTGTTTGTAATAATTATGGAATAGAAAGTGAATGTGACGATATAATTAATATTGCATTATTTATAAAACATAATTTATCTAAACACGGGAAGACTAAATGGAAAAAGAAATAATTGTAGAATATGATGAAAAAGAATATTCAATAAAATTAGAGGTAGTTAAATATCTTGGAGAATTAACTTATGGACGATATATTCCAGAAGAGAAAAAAATAATAATTGTTGAAAATTGCCACATATCTACCATATACCATGAATCTATCCATGCAGCTATCGATATGTTTAGAAGCACAAATGAAAACTTTTCTGAAATATTTGATATTAAATGTAAATATGGAGAAGAGGCATTTTGTCATTATGTATGTGAAATAGCAAATGGAATCATAGAGGAGATCAAATGAATATAATTAATAAATTAGGAAAAATACTTAATAAAACATTTTATGATGATAAAATTAAGGATTTTTTATTTAAAACACTTTTAGTATTAACTTTGATATTTTCACCATTATTCTTTCTATGTTATGGGATAAAGATATTATTTACTAAATCATGGAAAGAGATAAAGAAAATATTATGAATAAGAAGCAATTAATATTAAATACTGTTAAAGAGCTTGTATCTGGATTTTTATATTATGATAGAAAAGAGGACGAAGACCTTCTTCTTGGAGATATCGAAGATCATGTAAAAAATACGGATTTACAGATTGAAGACATGGTAGAAGTTTTCAGAAATTCTTTAATTAAAGGGATCCACAAAAAATAAAACAATATTATAATAGATTTTAGGGGGAATAATGATTTTTAAGAGACAATATTTAGTATCATGTAGATGTTTAAAAGATAATGTAGCTTCATACTTTTCACAGCATTTAATAATAAGTGGTTGGACTCCATTTAATTTATATGTAGATGAGATAGAAGCAAGAAGATCAATTCATAATTTACATTATTATGATTCAGTATTTATTGTGAGTATATCAAGAATTAAATTAACTAAGTAATTATTTTTAGGGGGAATAGATGCATCCAGAAACATATGGTGAAAAATTAGAAACAATACAAGAGGCTAATGAATCCGGGAATTTAGATATTAATGACTGGGAGGTTACATTCTTAGATAGTGTATATTTTAAAACTGGTCCTGAGCTTTCGCATAAGCAAAAAGTAGCAATTGACAGAATATATAATAAAATAGGGTGATTTATGAATATGCAAAAAGAAATATTAAATCTTCTGAAAAAAGAACCAATGAACCGGTTATCTATAATTAAACATTTATGGAGTCATGATCTTGAGGATGTAAAAGCAAGCTTAAATGCTCTTATCATAGAAGGTAAACTTACATACGATGGTCATGATTTCTCTGTAGCCAAGAAGAAGAGTAAAATGGGGAATGTAATAACCGAAGTTGATGGAATAAAGTTTAGATCTGGGAAAGAGGCTAATCGATATTGTGAACTTAAGATATTATTAAAAGCCGGAGAAATTTCCGATCTACAGCTACAAGTTAAGTTTGAGGCTGCTCCAGAAGTACAGTGGAACGGAAAGAAGATAAAACCTATCTATTACTATGCTGATTTCGTTTACAAAGACACTGGTACAGGGAAAAAGGTTATAGAAGATTGTAAAGGAAGATGTCTTCCACTCTATTTGCTGAAGAGGTCCCATGTAATATTAAATAACCCAGATTGCTGGTTTAAGGAGAGTTAAATGGAAGAGGATAAACTAATTTTTAATTGTCCTGAATGTGGGAAAGAATATTCTACAAGTATAGATTCAACCGGTGATATGTGGAGATGTATTTGTGGGCAAAGATTTTCATGGAGAAAATTCTCTATTCCAAAGGAATCTTATATTAGATTGACTTCTGAACAGATTGAAGAAATTCATTATAGATATCTTACTGATAAGAGTCTACAGATATTTAATTCAAGAATTGTAATGATAATGTCAATGGCTATACCATCATATAGGAAAAATAAAACCGGTAATCTTGAAGTTATATATTCTACTGAAGATATGCGAGAAATTAAAGGAATAGAGAAATTAAGAGATGATTATATTAAAGATCATTATCCAGAATTAATATATATTGGAGAAATAGATGCCATTAACAAATGATAATTCAAGGATACATTTCTGTAGATATTGTGGGAAAACTTTAGAAACAAAAAGAGTGGTAATTGGATTCTTTACAAAGACAGTTGAAAAAGCATGCAATTGCTCTGATTTTGTATTAAATATAGAGATAACAAAGAATATAGACTCCTTGGAAAAGTCAAGACCGAAAGATAAATTTGAAATACGAGAATCTTATTCAATAGAAGAGATAAAGAATTAATTTGACATATTAAAATAAATGAGATAATCTTTATTTTTTATATTCTATTTATTATTTACAATTTTCCTAAAAGCCCTGGTATAAATCAGGGCTTTTTTATTGACATAATTATAATATTAAAATAAGGTAATAAATATGAACAAGAAAAATCTATACAGTTTATATCTCTCGTTGGTAATGCCTGAGTGATAGAACTATTTTCTTTATTATTCAGGCCATCCATTGTGGGTGGTTTTTTTTATGCTCCGGTAGCCCAACTGGTAGAGGCATGGGACTTAAAATCCTTGTGTTGACAGTTCGACTCTGTCTCGGAGTAATTCAAGCCTTGGTGGCCTAATTGGTATAGGCGCTGGTCTTAGGAACCAGACTTTGAGAGTTCGAGTCTCTCCCGAGGTAATACATAGAAGAGTATGTTAGCGGCTATACACGCAGTCTTGAAAACTGTTTACACTTAACGGTGTCGTGGGTTCGAGTCCCACCTCTTCTGTTATGGACAAATGCGATAATCGGTATTCGGCTTGATTGCTAATCAAGTGATCTGAAAGGGTTTATAGGTTCGAGTCCTATTTTGTCCGACATGGGTAGGTATGCAAACTGGTGAAGCAAACGGTCTGTAAAACCGTGACGTAAGATACATTGTGAGTTCGAATCTCACCTTACCCACTTCTTCAAGTTCTAAATTCTGGGGCTTTTTTTATTTGTTAAATATGTATATAATACTATCATGTGGACAAATGAAGAAAAGAAAGTTATAGCTACAACTGCATTAACAAACATGAGGCCGGGAGCTCATTTAGATTTCTGGCAGGAATGGTATCTATGTCAGAATGTTCGTTTCGGTCATTTGTTGAAATCCAGAAGAATCGGATTCAGCTTTATAAACTCAATTAAGATGGTATCGGAAGCTATTTATCCAGGAATAAATAGATACCAAAAAGTAGTACTCTCGTATTCTTTAAATGAGGCCATGGGCAAAATAAAAGACGCTAGAGAAGCACTTATGAATCTTCCAGAAGGATGGACAAAGGAATTAAAAACAGACTCAAAGACAGCTCTAGAATTTTGGGATGTTGGTAAAAAAAGCGTTTCGCAAATTATTTCGATACCTGCTAAGTCTGCAAGGGGATTTGGAACAGATAACGATTACGGAGGAGCTATTGCTGATGAAGCAGCCGAAATAAAAGAGTTTCGTCCCATATATACATCTATTCTTCCTACTCTATCACGAGGTGGTACATTCTGGATGGGTGGAACTCCTAAAGGGAAAGATGATTTATTTTATGATGTTCACGCCAATAAGGAAAAATATAAATCGTATACAAGAATAGAAATACCGTGGTGGCAAAGTTCTGCGAATTGCACTGACATAAAATCAGCTATAAGATATGCAAAAGAAATGGCTACTCATGATAGAGTTGAAAAATATGGCAATGAGATATTACATGAAATATTCAATAATATGGGACTTAAGCAATTCCAGCAGGAGTACGAATTAACATTCCAGGATGAAAATGATTCGTTCATTACATTAGAAATGATTATGTCCTGTACCCCTCAAGAAGTAGAACAATACGAATATAAAAATATATCAGAAATTCTAAAGGGTGTCATTATCCCTGAAATATGCACAGGATTTGATAAAGACGGTCAACCAGTATTTGAATCGGTAACAGCTCCAGCTTATGATCCGGAAATACATGGAGCTCTTTACGCCGGTTGGGATATGGGAAGAACAAAAGATGCTTCTATATTTACACTTATCGGAGTAAAAGACGGTAAAAAACATGTGTGGATGTCATATGAATTAAAAAACACTCCATTTGATGAACAGAAAGCATTTGCTGAACTGGCTTTATCGGTTCTACCTATCCAGCAATTTTTAATTGATAAAAACGGATTAGGTATGGATTTTGCGGAATGGGCAGAAAAGAAATTTCCTACAGTTGCCCATGGTGTACAGTTTTCCAATGAAACTAAAGAAACTATGGCTAATAAAGTATACTTAGGATTTGAAAGATTTGAATATGTTCTCCCTATGAATAGAAAACTTCATGCAGACATTCATTGTATAAGAAAAACATTAACAGCAATGAAGTTTAATAAATATGATGGATCCACAAAAGATTCTCATGCTGACCGGTTCTGGAGTCTTGCCCTGGCCACAATAGCTATAACTGATGGAGATGCAAATGTTTCAAGATTTTATCAAGGGTACAGAAGAAATAAGGATATTCAGATATCTTCAACTAAGAAAATTAAAAGTTCAGGAAATGCAGATTTAGACCGGATAAGAAGAATGGCTAGAAGGGGTAAAAGGCGTGGTTAATAGAGAAGAATTCCAAAAAGCTTTAAACAAAGCAAAAACTAAACAGAATAGAGATGAGAAATTTACATCAAAACTTATCGATCCGAGATATAGAGGATATCAAAGAGGTATTCTTAATCCTCAACAACATTATTCAATGGAGTTATTCCGTAGAATTGCAGAAAAAGCCTGGTTAATAAATGTGGTTATTGGCCATATAATAGATAAAACAATTCCATATATGAATCCTTTAACAGATAAAGGTAGAAGGGGATTTGAAATAGTTTTAAAAGATCCTGATGCAAAAATGGCTAAAGCTCAAAAGAAGAGAGCAAAAGAACTTCAGGAAATGCTTTTAAAAACCGGATGGGACAATTCTCTTAAGCATGAGGATGATCTACCTACATATACAAAAAAGATACTTAGAGATTTATTAACTCTTGATCAAGTGGCAGCAGAAAAACTTTGGTCAAGAGGTGGTGATTTATTAGCATTTGAGGCCATTGATGCAGCTACTATTTTAAGATGTACAGAAGAGGGATATGATGGTGATGATTCTATAAGATACGTACAGATGATTCAATCTCAAGTTGTATCTCAATATCAATCACATCAAATAATACTTGGGTATGATAATCCAAGAACAGATGTTAAAGCTTATGGTTACGGATATTCAAAAATAGAGCAATGTGTAGGATTAGTAATTTCTTCAATAAATACATTTGCGTATAATGCCAGTGCTTTCACCGAAGATAAACTTCCTCGTGGTATGCTCCTCCTTAATGGTGATGTAGGATTTGAAGAAGTAGAAGAGATAGAAGATTATTTAATTGATGTTATGGGACCTGATGGAATAGCAGGAGCGACAAAACGATGGGGAATTCCAATAATACCTTCCGGGAAAAGTGATGGAAAATCTTCTATAACATGGCAACCTATGGGATCTTCTAATCAGGAAATGCAGTATTCCAGATGGCAAGACTTTCTAAATATGGGAATTGCTGCTATTTATGGTGTAGATATTGAGTCTACAGGAATGAAGAATGAAAAGGGTGCAAAGATCATGGAATCTGGATCTGCAGAAGCCCATAAATATTCTGATGACAAAGGTATAGGTAATTCTTTAACATTTCTGAGTCGTCATTTCCAGGGTATTATAGATGATGTTGATCCAATATACAAATGGAGATTTATAGGATTTGAACAGGATGATGCAAAAGAATTAAGAGAAGCTACATCAGCCGAACTATCATCTAATAAATCATTGAACGATGTAAGACTTGAAAATGATCAAGAACCAGTAGATTTTAAATTTGCAGATGTTCCAGGAATACAGAATCCTCAATATCTTCAGGCATGGATGGCAGAAGCAGGGCTACAGCAAGAAGGTGAACAAGATCCCGATCAAAACAATAATGAGTTTGACCAAGGATTTGATGATTTTGAGAAATCAGTAAAAGATGATATAGTAACAATTGTAATATAGTGTTATATTCAATAAGTCAGCGGTCTAATTAACCGGGGGATAATACCTGCCTTTTATCCCCTTACTGACTTAATCTATAGGCAGAAAAGGCAGGGACTTATGAAAAATACAATTTTAATTGGAAATGTTCTCGACAAAATTAAAGAAATTCCGGATTGCTCAGTGAATACTTGTGTAACTTCTCCTCCTTACTGGGGATTAAGGGATTATGGAAGTGATGATCAAATAGGTCTTGAAGAAACACCAGAACAGTTTATTGAAAAAATGGTACAAGTATTTAGAGAAGTTAGGCGAGTTATACGTGATGATGGGACATTGTGGCTTAATTTGGGTGATAGTTATGCTGGAAGCGGGAAAGGAAGAAATTCTGATGGTACACATCAAGAAGGAGGAAAACAAGGAACATCAAGAGGAACAATTGAAGGAACACTAAATAAACTTGAAACTCCATCTTTAAAACCCAAAGACCTTGTAGGTATACCGTGGCGTGTTGCATTAGCTTTACAGGCTGATGGATGGTATCTAAGACAAGATATTATCTGGCATAAACCTAATCCAATGCCTGAGAGTGTAAAAGATAGATGTACCAAAGCTCACGAATATATTTTCCTTTTGAGCAAGTCACCTAAATATTACTATGATTATGAGGCGATAAAAGAGCCTGCTAATTATGCTGGATGCCAAAGAGGTCTTTCAAGGAATATAAGTACTAATGGAATATCTGATTTTGGTGGTTCTAAACTTTATGAAACACGAAACAAACGTTCAGTATGGACAGTAGCAACAAAGTCTTTTCCCGGCTCTCACTTTGCAACATTCCCTCCTGATTTAATTGAGCCATGTATAAAAGCCGGATGCCCTCAAGGAGGAATGGTATTAGATCCTTTTTTTGGTGCAGGAACAACTGGAGTTGTAGCTTATGGCTTATCAAGAAATTATATAGGAATAGAATTAAATCCTAAATATGCAGAAATGGCAGAAAATAGGATAAAATATGGAACAGTCAAAGAAGAAGAGCTAACAGAGGAGAAGAAACAGATGCATTTCTCCGGCTTATCTGATTGACACTACATAGAATCAACTATAAAATTAATATAAGAATTGAGTTTCGGCTCTTCTTCCCTGGCGTAATATTCCCCCGAATCATTTCTGCCGGGGTTCTTTTTTTATAATACTTTAAAAAATCCTTGCATTGCTACATGAACAGTCGTACACTTTAATTATAACAAATATTTATGGGGGAATTAATGAGAAAGAGCGAAGTTTCAGTAGCAGACGTAATCAATCTACATCTATTAAAAAATTGTGATGTTTTGAATCAAATGAGAACCTATATATTCTGTATGGATATAGAGAATGTATCTAAAGAGTTGGATATAGAACTTCCAGAGACTAAGTTTATTGAGGAATTCATGATAGAGATAAGCAAGAGTATAGGATATTTATCTTTTTCTTCTTTCTGTAAGATTAGCATAGATGAATTGAGAGATCTAGGACATGAAGCTTATAGTTTATTGAAATAAGGATAGTATATGAAAAAATCAGATATTATTTGTAACCATATAATGCAAAATCCTATTATATGGATAGGCGTAATTTTTATTTCTATAATACTTGCTTATATATTTTGTAATTAAATTGGGAAAAAGAGGTTATATATAGATTTATTCAATAACCTCTTTTTTATTGCAAGGAATTAAAATATACTTTAATCTAAAACCATGACTAAAACTAATGACAACTATTTAATTGATAGTTGAATTTAAATACTTTTATGGGTTAAACTTAATGTATGAAAATAGTAAAACTGGAAATTAAGAATATTACCGATGAAAACCGGAAAGAAAAGTTTCAGAAAGCTATAAAAACACTATCTAAAGAATTAAAAATACCGGCTACAATAGAACATAAAGAACACAATAAAGAAGAATTTCCCTATAAAGCTCAAGAAGAACTCTATGAAATGTATAAAAACCAGTTTGGTTTATTTATGGATGATCTTTATTCCCGGATATGCTCTACCCTGGAAATTAGACCTGCTAATACTTTTAGGAAAGCAATAGATCCTAATGCTCCAAAGATAGGTAAAGAAATAATATGGAATCCAGAAACAGGAATTCCTATAACAGATAAAGAACTTGACAGGCTTCTTAATTCAATTGATAAATTCATGAACCGGAACAATCCCAAAAAAGAATTTACTATATCTCAGTCTGCAGTGGCCAGGATAATTGCCAACCTTAAAAAAACCAGTGAAGAAGCAGAATTAAGAGAAAAAAATCTAAATGATATTAAATATAAAAACAAAAAATGGGACTATTACGACACTTATGGAAAACTTAATGACTCTTTCCCTTCTGTTGATCTTGAAAGACTTAAATTTAGAGAGCGAGTCGTTGGAAACTATATTCAGGATATCGGGGAAAAAACCAGAAACGGAATAAGAGACATTCTTGATCAGGGATATCTGGCCGGTAAATCAAAAGGTGAAATATCACAAGACCTTTTCTATAAGTTCGGATCTCTAAATAAAGACTGGGATCGGATAGTAGATACAGAAGGTGTAAATATATTTAACTCCGAATATATCGATGAACAAAAAGCCGAAGCAGAGCCAGGTGAGCCTATCTATTTTATCCGTAGAGAGTATGGAGATACCAAAACATGTTCTTTCTGTATTCAAGCCGTTAACAATCCAATAATAGCCAGATGGAGTGATGTACCTCTTCAGGATGAGAATATAAAAGATCAGTATGCCTCAATTGCTATATGGTCAGGAAAAACGAATTTTGGAAGATCCCGTTCTGATTGGTGGTGGGCAGAGTCTGGAAATCACCCTTTTTGCCGTGGAGCCTGGGATCGTTACTATGAAGAAATAGGAGATCTAGAATTGTGAAAAAAGAAATGACATGGAAAGAGGTAGAGTGCTATCGATGTGGAAAAAATACAACCGTCCCTACTTGGTTCGACCATAGAGCCGAATGTAACGAATGCATTCAAGCGTGTCAAGAAAAAGAATACGATGATTATTTTGATGTTGTTACTTGGGGGATGTCAGAATCTGATTATTTTAGGTGTAGATATAAAAACAAATATCCAGGAGAAGAAATTGAAGGTATTTGGGAAGCCACAGGAGATCCAAGATATTTTTTAATGTATAAGGTTAACGGGGTTGGCCTAATTGTAATAAGGCCATCACATAAAGACAGTTTTAAAAAATATAAATGCATAAACTACTTTAAAAAGAGTGAAGATGAGATTGGTCTTGATAAAAGTCTTGAGTGTATAAAGAATGGGGTGTTTAACCCTGAAGAGTTAGAGATTAAATCATGAGTACAAAATGCCCTGATTGTGGAACAACAATGGAAAATATAGCTGGCCTTATGGTATGTCCAGTATGTGATGAACCAATGAATAAAACCTTTAATGATGATAAATGGGTACAGGAGAGAAAAGATGTTAGTACTGGGAATGAAACAGGCTCACAAAAAGCTTGCAGATAAACACGAAGTTTCTGTAGCTCAAATTGAAAAAGAAATAAAAATTGGTCAGAAAGAGGAAATGGAACATACTTCAGATCCTCTTGAAGCTCATAAAATAGCTATGGATCATATCAAAGAAGATCCTCTATATTACACAAAGCTTAAAGACGCCGGTCTAGTAGACTCTGTTGAAAAATCTCTATCTCCTGAGCAGAAGAAAAAAGTAGATAAATTTCTAAGCAAACAGAAAGGGGAACTTGAAGATGATGACCTCCATTCATTTTCTGAAAGCATAGGAATATCTCCTCATGAAGTAGAAGAATATATTTACTCTAAAGTAATTAATAAATCCAATGATAAAGTTGCTATTGTTATGAGAGAATTCAAAGAAGGATCTCTTACTTCCCATGGAAAACCGGTTACTGACCGAAAACAAGCTCTTGCTATAGCTATGTCAGAAGCTGGAATGAGTAAATCTATTGTCATTAAAAATAAGAAAACTGTAAATAAGCCTTTAATTATTAGGATTAAGAAGGCCATAGACTTTAAAAAAAAACTTATATCCTTGAGAAAAAGAAGAGGAGAGACTAAAAAACAGTTTGACGATAATTCTAAAAAACTGATGTCTACTATAACCAACCCACAGGCAGATTATGATCGTAAATATAAAATACAAGGCCATAGAAAATGTCATGGTATGGATATTTCAATAGAAAATAAGAAAGGTTCATATAGAAAAGGAAAAGATCCTGATGGAAAACCATGGAAAGTTAAAATGAACTTTGACTACGGTAGAATAGTCGGAAGTAAGGCTACTGATGACGAAGCAACAGATGCATATGTTGGTCCAGATGATACTGCAGAAAAGATATTTGTAGTTCATCAAAACGATCCTTTTAACGGTGGAAGGTACGACGAGGATAAAGTATTTATGCATATGCCCTCCCGGGAATCAGTTATTGAAGGTTATCTATCCCAATATGACAGGCCTGATTTTTTAGGTGATATTTCAGAGTTTACTGTTCCTGAATTTAAACAGGCTTTAATAGATAGAAAAGGTAAGATGTTGTATAAATCACCTATTGAATATGATAGTGATGAAATTCGGAAAAAAAGAATAGTTATTAGAAAGAGGTAAATATGCTTTTAAGACCAAACGATTATTATACACAAAGAAATAATAAATTCTCTCCATTCTCTTCATGTATGAATACTTCCAGGGTAATGTTTTATAAAGCTGCTGGAATAAAATATAATAATGATAGTGGAATATCAGATGATGATCATTTTTATCTTCTACTTAATTCAGATGAAGCAAGAATATTTGCAGAAAAGAAATATCCCAATCTTTCAGGAATACCAATTCATGAGCTTCATGGAATTTACGGATCTTGGCTTGATGAAAAGGTCACTGGAAAAAGAAGAACTAATTTTGTAACTAATATGTCATGGAGTAGTTTTGTAAAAGAATTAAAAGCTGGAAGACCTATTATGACATCTGCTCATTTTACAGGTCTTTCCGGACATGCTTTTGTCTTTGTTGGTTATGATGAACAGACAAATGAATTAATTGCTGCAGATCCATGGGGGAATCCTCATTTAAATTATAAAGGTACAGAAGGAACAAAAGGATACGGAATAAGATATTCAGAAGAGTATTTCAATGAACATGTTAAGCCAGGAGTTAAGAAATGGGCTCATATATTACTATGAAAAAAGACCTATCTTACTGGAAAAAGAAAATACTAGAAACTCTAAAGGGTGATGTAATAGCAAAATCACTATCTGAATTTGGAATTTTAGAAAAAGCAAAAGGTTATCCACCAGGGACTATCCGGGAATGGAGTGGTAAAAAGTATAAGAAACTTTCTTCAGGGAAGTGGATGAGAACCTATACCGGAACAGGGGAACGAGGAGAACAGCAGGCTATCAGAAATGTAATGAATAAAATTCAAAAAGCTGCATCTATGGAAGAACTTCTCCAAGTTGTAAGAGATAACCGAGAAAGATTTAGAGATGAATCAGGAAAAGCTATTCCGGTCATTAAAGAATTCCTTGATGCTGCAAGAGCAACAGATATAGGGGAAAGGAAGAAAAAAGAAGTTCCTGAGAAAATTAAGACTGAAAAAAAAGAAAAGCCATCTAAAGCTAAAGATAAGACTCTTCAAAGTATCAGAGATAATTATGAATCTGGAACAGCTATAACAGGTGATACAGATGATATTTATGTTGGAAAAGAAGAGATAACCGGAAAATGGAAACTGGTTGAATCAACAGCCCCTACTGCCAGTCACGATGAAAAGACATTCAATAAAACAGAAAATTTTCCTACCAATAAAGATGGATCTACAATCAATGATAGGGATTATGAGAAAGATAAAGCAGCTCAGGAGATGGTAAACTCTATAGCTAGTGGTTTTGATGGTCGGGCTGTAAGTTTTGATACTCCAGTAATTGTAACCGAAGATGGTGTTGTTGTATCCGGAAATAACCGAACAATGAGCAGCAAGATCGCAGCCAGGAAAGGAACGGATAAAAAATACATTGAAGCTTTAAAGAAAAGATCAAAGAAGTTTGGATTTTCTTCTGGAGATATTGATAAATTCAAAAATCCAAGGGTTGTTTTTGAAATAGATAATAAAGAGGGATATTCAACAGATCAGTTTGCTAAATTCAATGATACTCAGCAAAAAACAATGAATCCTATTGAATCTGCAGTTAAAATGTCTAAGATAATTCATGATGATGTTGTAAAGGAAGTTGGTGATAAGATATCTGAATTCGATACTATTGGCGAGCTCTATGCAAATAAGAAAGCTGTAAACGATGTTTTTAATTCTCTTCAGAAAGGTGGAATTATAAATGAGTTTACTAGACCTCAATATATTACTGATGAAGGAATAACCGGAGCAGGAAAAGAATTTCTTGAAACTGTTATGATAGGATCTGTTGTAAATGAGTCAAATATCAGAGGATTGAATCGTGAAGGGGCAAAGTCTATTAGAAAGAAGCTTGTTAGGGCCATAACGCCATTAGTCCGAAATAAAGGACTTGGAGGATATTCAGTCTCAGATGAGCTTAATAGAGCCATTGACGTATCTATGCAAGTAAAATTGAATAAAGATAAATTTTCTTCTATAGATGATTTTGCAAATCAATCCTCTCTGTTTGATGAAAAAGACGATATCGGAATTGAATTGGCAAAAAAAATAAATATGAAAGAAAAGGATTTTTCTGATTTCATGCAGAAAATGAATACTAATCTTGAAGTCGGAGCCAGTGGACAAGCTGATATGTTTTTCGGTGATGTAGAGACAAAAGAACAGGTTTTAGATAGAATACTAAAAATAAAGAAATCTATAATATATGTAATTAACCGTCTTAGAAAGTCTAAAGGAGAGAAAAGTGAATAGATATGACAGTGTATATAATTTAGCAACTGGACCAAGTGGATCTTTAATTGCTACTACAATAAGTGTAACAGCAGAAAGTATGGAAGATGGTGTTAGGTTTATGACTGTAGAACAGGGAGAAGAGCCAGTATCAATTGAACTGGTGGAAACTGGTGCTATAGTTGTCGGTGTTGACAATGATGTTACGTTCACCACCACTATAAGTCCGGCCGGTGCAATAACAGCCGGAGCCGTAGCAACTCCAACAAGTTATAGTGTAATCCCGGGAACAGTTGTTATTTTTGAAGCAACAGAACCGACCGGATATACATTTTCAAAATGGACTAAAGATACTGTTGATGCTGGAACAAGTCTTATTCAGGAAATTGAAATTACAACAGATGCAACTGCTATTGTTGCTGAATTTATAGTTACTCCATAGGGGGAGATTGTGAAAAATATAATATTTGTATGGATACCGATGGTATTATTTGCTTTATTTTTATTAGTTCCATTGTTCGCTGAGTTCGCTGTCCCGTTCTCAGGAGCTATCATATTGCTTGGTGGTAGTATTTCAGGTTATACCGGAGTAAAGAGTTTTGGAGTATACCAGACAGCAAAGGCTATGCCTTCCGGAGATGGTGTTTCCCGGGATACAAAAGATAAGCTTGTAAAAATATTAATAGGTCTATATATGATTATCTTTGAGGCTTTAATTGTTCAATATATTAAACCATCCATAGAAATTCCTCTTGATGAGTTGTTTATTATGGCTGGAATTTGTTCTTCTATTGTACTCGGAGGAACACAAGCTATTAAGGCTGCTGAAAAGGTTAACGGAGCATAATATTTGATGTTGTAATATTAAAGCAGATAAGTAATTACAGATTACCCCTATAATTACTTACTGCTTTTTTGATGTTATCATAGAATATATCATTGTATTTTCGTTTCATTGATCCATCTTCATTGAAACAGAATTTAGGAATCCAGATCAGATAACCATCTTCTGTCTTGACCCGATAGGCTTTATCAGACTTTGAATGAAAAGAGAATTCAATATCACATCCTGTATCTTTAAAGCCTATATATTCGGTCACGTTTATTATTTATTCTCCTCTATTTGTATTTTAATCTAATCATAAAAAAATAATTTGATAGATTTTCTCCATTTAACAATCAGATAAACAATTGAAACTATATCTAAAACTGATAGGATAGAACAAAGTAAATGGAATTCTTGGCTTATCTTGCCTTTATCTATATTTATAAATCCACATACAGCTATTGTTAACAAAACAGCAAGAGAACAAATCAAGAAGAATATTGCAACGATTCTGTATGATGCAAGTTCTAGCGATAGATTATAGTCTTCATAATCACAATCATATTTAGTTTTCATCCTATCTCCTTTTTAATAGCTTGTGTAATAGCAAAATGTTGCTAAAAATGTTTCACCACAAGCAGGACATTTTATTTTCTCATCTTCTGGATCGTTATTAATATCAGTTATAGTTTCACCACAATAAGGACAAGTAACTTCAAACTCAATAACTTGATTTTTGCCAGCTTCTTTCATTCTATCTCCTTATTCTTAAACATCACAATTTAAAATCACGTGATTTTTGTTATTAATTAAAGGCAAACCATAAAAAGCAAACATAAACGGGTTATCAAGCCATGGTGTTTTAGCCTGAAATCTAATTTTTAATTTATTTTTCTGTATTCTCTTTTTAAGATTCTTTTTTCTCTGTCTTTTTCGCATTATTTATCCTTTATATTTTCTTATGTCTTTAGATGCCGGACCATAACTTAAGTATACGTTATTCATTTCTGGAATATTACTAATGATAAAATCAACAAATTCCGCTTCTTTTTCAAAAATGACAACTGAACCACCATGAACAACTGGAAAAGCATCTCCCATCTGATCAAGACAAGTTATAACTAAATTTCTGTTTTGAGAATTCCTAATACCAGAATCTATATTTATAGAATAATTCAGCATATCAAGATCTAAAACTCTGGTCTTGAAAACACCTTGAAATCCATCATTAAGATTTGTTTCATTATTATTAAATGGATTGCATTTAATTTCAGAACAATATCCGTTTCCATGTCTTGTCTGATAGCATCTTGTAACAAGAAATAATTCAGAATCACATAGGCTTACTTCCTGAGTACCTACTCTGGATCTTGTAACATTGGGGAAAATTCCATAATCCATGTCCAAGAGAATACCCTGAGAGCTTTCATATATTACATTATCAAGATCTATATCTGTATTTATTAAATCCTCAACAGGTAACGATAAGCATTTTTCTATAAACCCATCTAATGAAGACCAATCATACCCTTTATAATAATCCATAATACTTGAAATTTTAGCTCTAAATATTTCAGGATACATAAGGTCTTGAAAATAAAGATGATAATTATCTTGTTCTCTTTGAATTGTCGCTCCAAAACCAACACCAACAGATCCGTGATTATTTGATTCATCTTCAGACATATTCTTTATTTTATCAAAAGGAGTTGTAACCGGACACATTGGATTTATTTTAATTACTGGATTTACTCCTTTCTCTTTAAGGATAGATAATTCCTTAATATATCCTACAGGATCAAAAGTCTTGCAATTCCAATAAGTAGGATTTCCTCTTAGAGTTCCAGACCCGAAGTTTGAATGTATATGGTTTTTGTCTCCTATAACAACATTATGAGCTGCCTGATGTCCTCCTGAGTATCTTATTACTGTTGCTTCTGGATTTAAAGAACATCTCCAATCTGTTACAAGTCCTTTACCCTCATCTCCAAATCCTAATCCTATAACAACCTCTTTCATATTCCCACCTTATATAACTTAATAAAATAATATTAAAATAATATTAAAATAATAATAGAAATATGTCAACAGTTGTTGACAGCAAGTTACATCTGTATTATATTGATTTTTATCAAGGAGTGTTTATGAAGGAAAGATTCGCAATACAATTAAGTGTTGAAAAGGGGGAAAAGAAGGTAATTAAAGATGTTTATGAAAAACACTCTATAAACATAGCAAGTCGAGTTCTTAAGCTAATAAAAGAGGATATCGAAAAATTAACTTTAAAGGAAAAATAATGGCAGAAGAAGAGAAAAATGAAATAAGAGGAGCATTTGTTGAATCGCTTGAGAGAAACAATAAAGCGATTAAATCAGCACGTGCAGAAGCTATTTTTGAAGATGCTGAAATGGCTTACAAGAGGAAAGTTGAGAATCTTGACAGAGATCTTAAGAGGTTAAAAAGAGACAGAGAAAACATGCTTGACCTTTCACCAACAAATTCTCACAGTCTTATGCTGGCTGATAACTTTGATGATTGCAAGTTTGTTGAAGATGATTTGTCGTTAAGTATTGGGATAAGAGAAACTGAGATAAAGTTAGAGATTGCACAGAAAAGATATGAATATCTTTTTGGGGGTAAATAATGGGAGGAGGAACATATTCAGCTACTAGTTCAATTGCAAGAGAAACCACATATTCAACAATGGCTGCTAGTGATATATTCACCAAAAGAGAAATTGATATTAAAATGAT
>Ga0070723_10000028_pt1 | contig 55597 bp, 70 predicted proteins | sample tdAd002_FD_67277 | JGI IMG/M metagenome (GOLD analysis project Ga0070723, IMG submission 67277) | Marine sediment microbial communities from the Atlantic coast under amendment with organic carbon and nitrate - tdAd00.2 | ecosystem: Environmental > Aquatic > Marine > Coastal > Sediment | place...
CCTTTAGCCTTACCGTTGGCTCCAGTGTTCTCTATCTTGAAGTAACCATAGGCTTCCTTCAAACCATCAAAGATTGATGCAAATTTTTCTAACGACATTGTTGCCCCCTACGGAAAAAAAACGCCGGAGCTGATGCACAGCCCCGGCGCACTGACGATTAAAACGGTGTGTCGCCGCCTGCGGTATCGTCGTCCGTATGTTTAACAACAACATCTCCAGCCGTGATGCTGTCAGCAAACCCCTTTGCACGGGTGTACAAAGATGCTTCTGTGATGGGGCCGTCCAGCGACATCTCCCAGCCATGCCAAGAGCCTTTGGAGTTTTCTTCACCAATGGTCTTGAGGTGGTAGATATGCGAGAAGCGAGGCGGGGTGAACGGGCCGTTCTTACCCTGCATCTGGCGGGAAGCCATCATGCTATTCCATTTACGCGACTTTTTGAGCTGCGTAGACTTCATAGCAATCAGCGCGGTTTCCGCCGACCCATCTTCTTTGATGATAATCACAAAATGCTGGTGCGTTTCCTCGATGTAGTCGCCATCTCCTCCAACAACATATTCTTTATTGTCTTCGGAAGAACGCTCCGTCTTGGGACGCTGATCTTGTGGCTCGTAAATTGCCACGGGCGCACCGCTTCCGCTGCCACGCGGAGCCCACTGAATAAACCGACGCTGGTAGGCACATGGGACAACCCGAATGCCTGTTTTACCTTTGACGATTTCACCAGTCACGGTGTTATAAATGTCGCCCTTACGAGCCTCTTCGTTTTCGTCCAACACAGGGTCATTACCTGACAGAACTTTCAGGAACGGAAGAGCCATGTCCTCCTGTCCCATGTTCTCCATGCCACGGCCTGCGTCGGCTTCAAACATAGATGGATCGAATTCCGCGATTGCGGTGTTTTGCTTAGTAGCTACTGCTTTAGTATCGGCCATGATTATTTACCTTTCTTGATGACTGCACGTTGACCAACCCACGCTCCGAAAAGCTCCATAGGAAAGTCTTCCCCTTCTTCGACGCGTTCCTTGACGAAAGCGCGTAGCGTCTGCGGATGAATTTCTGTCTTTTGCTCGGGAACGTACCCTTGTTGCTGCGCGAACGCCGCAAACGAGCTTGCGAGATCGTCCTCTCCTCGTCCAAACTGGCACAAGACAGTATTCTTGATAATGTCATCGTACCCATGGTCTCGAAGCCACTCGTAGGCTTGAGGACGGTTATTTACGAGGATTGAAGCCCCGTAAGTTTGTTTAACTTCGACTTGTGAACCGTCGTCGAGGCTAAACGAAGAAATGCCAATCTCTGCAAGCATGGCTGGCATATCTTCATCCGTGAGCTTCAGAAGAGACTTCTTCTCATCTTTGAGAGTTTCCTCTAAAGATTTGATACGGTCTTCTTTGTCTCGGATTTGGCGGGCCAACGCAGCCACCGAAGTGAGCCCTTGTTGGTCTAGTTTTTCGACCGATGTTGCAAGCGTGTTTTCGAAATCCTGCTCCATCATTTTTGCGAGTTCATCACTCATCGTCTGTCTCCTTTCGTGGTTAAAGGCACCTTTCGGGCCTTGACAAATGTAGATAATATCTTATACTCGTGTCTTGTCAAGCAGTATTTTCAACGGGGATAAAAATGCACGGATTTGAGTTTAAGACCACGCCGTATGACCATCAGCGCAGAGCGTTGTCTGACTCGTGGGCCGCGGAATATTACGCGCTGTTCATGGAGATGGGGACGGGCAAGTCGAAGGTCGCCGTAGACAACATGGCCATCTTATATGAGATGGGGAAGATCAACTCCGCGCTTATTGTTGCGCCCAAGGGGGTCTACGACAACTGGGTCAAGGGCGAGATACCGGTGCATTTGCCAGATCGCATTGACCGTCGCGTGTTGCGCTGGACCCCTGTCCGTACCAAGCGGTTTGAAGAAGAATTGATCGACATGATTACGTCGAAGGAAAAGTACCTGAAGATTTTTGTGATGAACGTCGAGGCGTTCTCCACGCCGCGTGGGACAGAGGCCGCAGAAGCGTTTTTGTTCCAAAACCCAGACAACATGATTATCGTCGACGAAAGCACGACCATCAAAAACCGCAAGGCGCAGCGTACTAAAAACATCGTGAAGTTGCGCGACCGAGCTAAGTATCGTCGCATCCTGACTGGCTCGCCCATCACCAAGTCACCGATGGACCTGTTTAGCCAGTGCGACTTACTTAACGAAAAGTGTCTAGGCTTTAACAGCTACTTTGCTTTCCAAGCCCGCTACGCCAACGTGCAGAAACGCACTATGGGGCACCGTAGCTTTCAACAGATTGTGGGATACCGCCGTCTGGACGAACTGTCGGAGAAGCTGGACAGCTTCAGCAACCGCGTCTTGAAGGAAGACTGTCTGGACTTGCCGCCCAAGGTGTATATACGCCGCGAGGTGCCGCTCACCAAGGAACAAGAACGTCTGTATATACAGATGAAAAAGTTAGCTTTGGCTAAGATGGAAAGCGGCGAGTTGGCAACGACCGCCAGCGTCCTGACGCAGATCATGCGTTTGCAGCAAATTTGCTGTGGCCACCTCGCACCGGATGACGAAGAAATCCTGACAATCAAGAACAACCGTCTGGACGAGCTGCTGGGTTTAATTGAAGAGGTCAACGGCAAAGCCATTATCTGGGCAACCTACTCCCACGACATCAAGATGATCGAACGCGAGATTGCCAAGCTATATGGTGAAAACAGCGTGGCGACCTATTACGGGGCAACCCCGCAAGACGAGCGTCAGGAAATCGTTAACCGCTTCCAAAATACCCGTGATCCGCTGCGCTTTTTTATAGGACAGCCCAAAACAGGCGGTTACGGCATCACGCTAACGGCGGCCAACACCGTCATTTACTTTTCCAACAGTTACGACTTGGAAATCCGCTTGCAGTCAGAGGACCGTGCGCACCGTATCGGTCAGGGTCACAAAGTAACCTACATCGATTTGGTGTCTCCGGACACGATTGATGAGCGCATCTTAGAGGCGCTGCGGAACAAGATTGATATTGCCGGTCAGGTGCTTGGCGAAGACGCCAAAGACTGGTTGCGCTGATCCTCTTGAGGCTCTCCATACGCGGCGTATTGGCGATAAAACTCGATACCACGAGCCTCTTCTTCGGGCGGTGGCGCTTGCTGCATGATGTTTGGGATCATCTGACGTGTCTGAGCGGGCTGTTCCGCGGGCCGTGTGCCGCCAAATACGCTTCCTAACCCGGACATCAGGTATTCGCTTTGAACCGGCGTAGGTGGCGTATATCCGGGCATACCAAGCCCCTCTGGACGCATTCTCGGTTTAGGTGAAGGGTCTTCTCCTTCGACACGGGTGTAAAACGCATTCATGTCCGGCAGGATTTCTCCTGTATCCACACCGTGGATCATTGCAACATAGTTACGGGTTTCCTCGAAAGGTGGAACACCACCGTATTTCTGCACATTACCGGGGCCCGCGTTATACGCTGCGAGGGCCAAGGGCACTGTTTGGAAGGTGTTGAGTTGCTGGCGAAGGTAACGTGCGCCACCACGGGCGTTTTGGATCGGATCGTTCGGGTCCACGCCTAGTTCACGCGCCGTTCCGGGCATGAGCTGCATCAGACCGATAGCACCCGCCTCACTAACGGGGCCTTGGCGACCTTTGTTCTCGGTGTACATGACGCGTAGGTATAGCTCTGGGTCGACGCCCTCTTCCATGGCGATGTCGATAGGGTCAAACCCGTAGTCGTTAATCACCTTTTGGCGCATTGCAGTCAGGTCTTCATCGGTTATGGCGGTGACTGCTCCGCCTTGTGCATAATTCCTGAATAGACCGGCCACGCCGCCTTCAGCAAAGCCCATGGCAGTCGATCCGAAACCCGACATGCCTGCTAAACTTACTTCTGGCGTTGATCCAAAAGTATCTCGACCAACCGTGTAAAACTGGCCCGGTGAAGTCATGACCGCTTGTGCCGTAGCAGCGGCATTACCGCGCCGTGTCGCCCGAGCTTGTGCGGATTCGACAAATTCGTCGACGTCTTTTCCGCTAAAACCGGGGTCTGCCGGAGCAACAGGTGCCGAACCGCCCTCAAAAACGGGTGCTGTTCCGACCCATTCGCCGGGTGACGCCACGGAATTTGCCCACTCTTCATACGGTGTCGTGCGGTCAGTCTCGTTCCACGCAGCAATTGCCTCGTTGTAGGCGTTTGCGTTGTTTCTCCAGTTCTCCAAGTCGGTGTTGTACTGATTAACCTTGGCGTTATGAGCATCTACCAAGGTTTGGTAAGAGCCCGCCTCTGTTTTGTACTTGTCGAGAGCCGTGTTGTAGATGTTGATCCGGTTATCATAGTCTTCCATGATGTCCCGGTCATACTGGTAGTAACGGGCTTCCGGGCTGGCGTATCTAAGAATGCTCATCTTAACCTCCCATCAAGCTGCCGATACCAAGAAGTTCACGGTCCTCTGGAAATAAAGCTGCAAACCTAGTCCGATCCACTGGTCCCGAAGACTGGATAGGTGGCCGAGGAGGGGCCGCGGAAGCCTGTTGGACCGGACTAGATGCAGCTCCGCCGCCTTGCGTGGGAGATATGGCGGGCGGAACAAGAGACCCTTGCTGGGTAGGCGCAGGTACAACTGGTGCAGGAGCAGGCACGGGAGCCACGGGCGCTGGTGCGCGTTCAGGCGGCGCACCCGAACCGGGCACTTCCTGCTCGTTCAAATTCTGGATTGCTGGAACAGTACGACGTAACGAACTCATAATGCCGTTGTCGATCAAGCCTTGTACCAGAGCTTGGCCAATTCGCTGTTGCTCCTCTGGGCTTGAACCACGACGTAAGACCGTAGCCAAGAGCTGGGGGTCTTCCACAATCGTAGTAATGACGTCCATCCGCAGCGAAGCGGGTAGCTCTGAAAGGTATTGGTTTACAACACGCTGCGCGAACTGCGAACCGGCCTGACGAGCAATAAGGCTTTGCGTACTGCCGCTCATGGCCCGCTGACCCAAAGCACCCAACTCCGAACCGGAGATACGGGTAGCCAGCATAAAGAGCGGTCCAACCTGTTGTGCAAACTCTTCGATTTCGCCCGGTTTGGCGCGTGAAGAGAACGCTTGGATTTGTGCCATACGGCCAAGCAAGCGACGAGTACGCGAAATGTCGCCCTCGCTCATAATGCCCCGCTCTTGCATCCAATCTGCCAAAATTACGTCATTCGGAGAGTTCGGATGCGGTTCAAACATGGTGCGGTAAGCTGCTTCAATATCGAAGATCGGACCGTTTTCACCAGCGCGGTTGAACACGCTGTCCATAATTGATCGGCGGAAGCCGTTTACCAGCTCTTGCTTGCTGAACGTTTGACCGGCCATTGGTCCGGTCGTCACAGAAAATCCTTCGTCCCCCATTCCGTCGACATATGCCCAAAGGTCATTCAGGTCAGCAAACGGGCGCTCGTTTGTAAGCGAGATTGCACGAGAAACCTGCGTGGCAGGGTTCATTGTTTTATCAGGAAGCAGTTCATACAAGCTCAAAATGCCTCGACGGCGCTCTGCGGCAATCTCTGAAGTTTCCGTCGCAGTGTTTGTCAAAAGCTGCCGCGCCGTTCCAATGTTTTCGAGGTCTGACTTGAGCGCAGGCATCGAATCGAGCAACCGAGCGTTGTCTGGGCGACCCATCCAACGACGAAGTGCATCCACGTTAAGCGTCCGGCTTTCTGGATCGAGGGCCGCGGCCCGTGCAGAGCGGAGCAGCATTTCAGAAGCGCCGCGAATGTCCGCATTTGCCGTAATCATTTCCGTTAGGTTCTGACGTAGGCCCGGAATAGCGTCAATATCGGCCTGATTGGCATCAAACCAAGAGTTAAATGCCTGACGGTCGATCATTCGGGTTTCTGGGTTAATAACGCCTGCGTCAGTAGCCGACTGCATCAAAGCTTGGCCCGCGGGAACGTCGCTTGCTTCCAGCAATGTGCTAAGAGACTGACCGAACTGGGTTTGACCAATCATGTCTAGTTGCTGGGCTCGCAGGTAACCCGCGTCGCCAGAGAACATGCGATTGGCTAGAACACCCACGGGGATCGAGGGAGCGCCGGTTCTGCGGGTGCCCAACACGTCACCCGCATACATGCGAGTGAAGACGTCATTGTATGCACGGCTGTATGCACGGGCATTGTCGTATGCCGCATCCGCGCCTTCCGGGAAGGCGTCGAGGTCACGCAGCAAAGCATCTGCAAACTCGTAGGCAATACGAGCCTTGTCCGACCTACCGGCAGCGGATAGTTCACGCCCTGCATTCAACGCGGTGTTACGCATCGAAAACAGCTCTGATGCGCTAAGTGCGCCTTGCGGCGCAGGGGTGCCGTCCATGGCGGGTTGCTGCGTCTGTGCAATAAGAAGTTCAGCCTGACGATCCAGAGCATTGGCGTAGTCGCGAGTACGAGGAGTTGAGAAACGACCCCGCTGTGATCCAGCCTCTTGGCGAAGACGACGTACTGCGTCTTCTGTGGACATGCTGGCCAGCTCTTCAGATAACGCTTGGAACCGTTCGCTATATGTTGTGCCATCAATCTTCAGGAAAGCGGCATCAAAACGGCGTTGTTCTGGCAGAACAGGTGCGGCCCCGTCGCCATCCGAGCCAAAGCCGGGCAAGCCCAGTTCTTGGCCTTTGCGACGGACAAAATCGTCCATGTCGCGCAGTTCGGCAATACGCAGGATCGGGTTCCGCGCTTCAGGCATACTTTCGTCTGGCAAAAGGTCTTGCCAAGCACTGATGAAGTTAGGAGTGTCGGTTGGGTTACCTGCCGCATCCCTAAATTCGGTAATTTCTATGTTTTGTGGAATTCTCCGCCACAAGCTACGTTCGAAACCGCGCATAGCACGTTGCTGCTCTCCGAGAACACGGATCAACGCTTCCGCGTTATCCAAGTTGTCGACGTCCGCGCCCACCGCCCGCATGTTTTCTTGCAAACGGTTGGTTGCGGCCTGAACAGCACCGGTAATTTCGGCGTCCCAAAGAGACGTTTGGACTTCTGCTAATTGGCCGAGCGCCTGACGGTCACCGTTGGCATACATGAACAGGATGCCGCGTCGTAAAGCGTCTACGGCTTTTTGCTGGTTTGAGCCTGTTCCTGTACCACCTTGTGCGCCACGCTCCATTTGCAAACGCAGAAGCGTTGGGCTGCCGGTAAGTTCTGCGGCACTAAGCTGAATAGGCTGACCATCTTGGTCTACCAAGAAGCGAGAGAACTCTTCAGAGTTTAAAAGCTCTACAAGTGCCTGCGGGTCTTCTCCGTTGGCTTCAAGCTGGGTCAGCAAGTAATCCGCGGCATCCGCCATTTGTGCGTCGGACAGAGCGCCTGTCGCGTTAGCTGCGTTATCTGATTTGAAGCGACGTAACAAACCTAAGACGCCGTCGTAAGCCAAGCTCAATGCTTGTGGAACACGCTTAACAACCGTGTCTCCCGCCAAGCCGCCACCAATGCCGCCGACCATTTCTGCACCGAAACGAGCCCAAGCGTCGCCGGGTGCCACTTCTTCAGCACCATATGCCGCCGCACCGGTGCCTGCAACAGCACCCAGTTCTACCAATCCAGCTCGGATCGGAGCCCCGCGGGCCGCGGCACCTGTGCGTTCAAGGCTGCTTTCAACGCCACGAACCAGACGCGTGGATAGCGGTGCGCGAGCATCGGCTGCCAGATTGTCCAACACGGCCCGTGCGCCAAGATTAACTTTGCCTGAAATAAGGAAAGGCATCGGTAGGAACGCGGCTGCGCCCATGGTCGACTTACCCGCCTCAAAGGCTGCGGCAGTGCCGGGCACAAAGGTGGGTTCTGGACCAATCAGGGATTCTTGCGCGGTTCTGGTTGCCCAATCACCAAAGATTGCGCCACCAATACCGGTCAAAATAGGCACACCAACGCGAACTGCGGCAGTCCAAGGCGTTGCCGGAGGAACGCCAGAAACAGCGAGGTTACCGGCTTGCATACCACCGTAAAAACCACCCGCGGAGCCTGCGGCAGGAGCCGCTTCACGCGCAAAACCTTCCCAAAAACCGCCGCCTTCTTGGATCGGGCGGCCTTCGGCATCACGCGCAAACAAGGAAATAATTTGAGCGTCAGTTAATCCCCGACCTTGCTGCATACCTAAATCACGCAGAACACCGGCATCGCCGGTACGCAAAGCGTCATAACTCAGGTAATTCGGACCGCGGTCTTGGATACGCGCATCACGAGATAACGTATTCGTGAGCATTTGGGCGAACCCGGGAACGGGATCGCCTTGTGTTCTTAGAACATCGACGACTTCGTTGAATTCATCCTGTCCGAAGGTTGCTCGGGGAATGAACAAGCCTTCGGCAGGAGTAGTTGCTGTAGTGCCCGGAGTGTTTTCTTCAGCCATCTATTAATTCCCCTGTCCAGTAGCTTGGTTCATGATTTCCTGCGCTCTTTCTAAATCTGCGGCATTGGCAGTATTTGAGAGAGTTAGGATTGGGCCAAGCAGACCTTCCAAGCGTTCGATTTCAAACAGTTTCTGGCTAAGAGTGCTATTAAGCGCACTGTCGATAGGCGTACCGCTCGCACGAAGCGTAAGAATGCGGGCTTTCTCGGTGCGCAGCTCTTCGGCCAAACGAGTAAGTTTGCGAGCTTCCGACGTTGGGTTGCGGAAGAAGGCGCGTTCGTCTGGGAACAACTGAGCGGTAGTTTCCAGATCGGCAACCGCGAAGCGAGGCGACGCGGATAGAGCTGAACGACCAAACACCCGGACCATTTCGATGTACTGACGAGCATCCTGCGTATCGCGGAACATTTCCCCAAAATACTCTGGAGCAATCGTACCACCAAGCAGTCCGTCGACACCGGCATAAACCTTGGACCAGAAACCAGTACCCAACCGAGCCTGACGCAGCGCGTCGCGGACGTTGTTTCGTGTTTCTTGGTTCAATGGATTGCCTTCGGCATCTGTCATTCCGCTGATAAGGTCATTTTCCATGGCATCCAAGGCTTCTTGCGCACCCGCGCTGACGCGAGCGTTGCGGTTAACCTCGTAAGCAATGGTGTTAGACACTTCAAAGCCATTTGACGGAACAGTGCGTTGTACACCATTCGCGTCCGTAAATGTGCGGCCACCGTCGTAGCTGGTGTAAACGCCGCTTTCGAAGCCTTCGCCCGCTGGGACGTAGAAGCCACGCGGCGACACGTCTTCTGTACCAAGACGGAACATCGTTGCGGAACCCGGAGTTGCAGAGTTAAGGCGGTTAACATCCGCCACAACAGCCTGACCTTCCGGAGTTTTGATGTCCACAACACGCTGTTGAGGTTGACCGTCTGTACCCGGCATCGTAACGCGGAAGTAAGACGGTGTAACCGAGACGTCGCGGTCCAGAATATCCATGCTCTCGCCGGTACGCTCGTTGATACGAACGATTGTGACGCTGCCATCTTCGCCTTGAAGCGTTTCGAAGCGGTAGTCGGGATCGATACCAAGCAGAACCTGACGATCTTCCAACTGCAAGCCTTCGAAGGCGTTGCGGTCCATACCAAACTTGCCGAAGTAATCGCGGTCCGTGAGGACAGGAAGACCCTGCAAGTATTGCTTCTGCGTTTCATCCAGACCGTTAAATTGCTCTTGCGTCATGCCAAAGCGGTTGAAGTAATCGCGGTCGCTGACTGGAGCGGTGTATGCCGTATAAGCATCCGCACCATACTGAGAAGCAATTCCGTTAAGTTCGTTTGAACTCAAGTTTGGTGACGATCCTGCCGGATAAGTTCTGTTACCCAGAGTAACATCCATGTTCAGTGTTACCTGAGTGCGGTCTTGCGCACGAGACAGCAAGCTTTCTGGGCTGTACGTGCCCATGCGAACCGCGCCGCTATTCACCAAAGAGCTATAAAGAGCTGTTCCGGGGATCGCGGCCAACTGACTGCCGTCCGTCATCATGAAGTTTTCAGCACTTTGTGGAGTTCCCGAGGTCTTCGGCAGGGCGCGAACGGTAACGTTTTCCATACCGTACTGTTCATAAAGCCCTTCTAACTGACCACGGGTCAAGGGCCGTTCACCGAGGTTTCTGGTAACGGGCTGGCCGTTTTCGTCCGTTTCGGTAACCGCTACGGCGTAAACATCACCAATATCTTTATCTTGAGCGGCCAACGCTGCCGAGCGTTCTGCGCCATACAGGCTTTGTGCGCCCTGCAATGCTGCTAGATCAAGCTGCCGTTGTTCTGCTTTTTGGCCTTGTTTAAATTTGCCGAACTCACCAGCCCGCGCACCGATGTTGCCAAGAACCGGCGTAAATGCCTCCGCAAAGCGCGACACAGGGCTGACATTCCGCTCGCCCGGGGTGGCAAGCATCAGGCCGCCTTGCGCGATGTCAAAAAGCATCTGCGCTTGGGTAAGATTACGCTGCTCTTCGAGGTCCACTGCGCGTTGCGCCGGATCGAAAAGCTGGCCGTAGAGGGCCCGCTGTTCGTTGAAGAGTTCTTGCTGACGGGCGTTAGGCATGGAGACGCCGCCATCAGCCATGTACTGGACCGCGCCTCCTTGGTTAAAATTTACAGGTGCTGGGCCTCCTTGACCCGGCATTGGCGCTTCTTCCGCCATGTTTACCGTCGACATAATGCCGCCAGCCATATCACCCTGTATTGGAGTATCCATTGCTTCGGGAGCCATGCTTCCGATGCCCTGATCTACCGCTGCAATCTGCATAATCGGCTGAACCAGCGTCAGAACCGAGTCCGGCGTCTGTGCCGCATCTGCGTCACCAACCACTCCGGCCAGCTCCATGCGCCGATCTTGGAGAGGTGCCTGATCGCCGCGGATCGTGTTGATAATTTGCTCGTAATCTTCAGTTTCGGCTGCCGCATCCAAGTTCCCAAAGGAACCTGCGGCTTGCTGAAGCATTGATTCGAGGACCGCGGGGTCAATGCCTTGCTGCATGGCACCCATGGCGGCCTGATCCATCGGCATGTCTTGCGGGACAGGAAGAGCTGCTGCGGAAGGTACTGGGGGCATCCCCATTCCACCTTGTGGAGCCGGAGGTGCCATCATCGGATCGCCCCCTGCCTGCATACGACGTACCTGTCCGCCATTGGCAAACATCTGTCGATCCATTACGCCTCTATTCATCATCCAAATAACCCCGCTTTAGCTGCGCCGCCTGCGGCTGACAGACCGGCTATCCCCAGACCCAAGATTTGCTGGGCGGGGGATACTGTTGGTGCGGTGGTGCCAGTAATACTTTGCTGAGACGACGGAGCGCCTTTGTAAATATCTGACAAGAACGCCACACGTTGATAAGGCTCGTACATTTGTTGCAATTGCGTCTGGCGCTGTGCTTCCAGAGTTGCTTGCTGTTGAGCCTGTTGCTGTTTGCCAAGGTCGAACAAGAAGCCCTGCTCCCGCTGACCCATTTGCTGTTGTAGTTCGCCAAGAGAAGCCTGACGTAGACCCAGAGTACCAAGAGCTTCGCCTTGTGCAAGACCGAGCTGACCGTACTGGGTTCCAAGACCACCGATGCCTTCGCCAAGGCGGCCCAAAAGTTCTTGGCCTTGAATTCCAAGAGCGCCAGCCGCTTGAGAGCCTTGTACACCAAGACCCGCCTGCGCCTGACCGAGTTGACCGGCTTGAAGACCAAGCTGACCTGCAAGCTGTTCTGCACTGATGCCCATCTGACCGGCTTGCGCAGCGATATTGGCTTGCGCTTGCTGACCCTGAAGGCCCAAAGCTCCGGCTTGACCGGATAGCTGACCTGCAAGCTGGGCTGCATTCATACCAGTGGTTGCCGCCAACTGTTGGATATTCATACCAGTTGAGGCCAAGGCTTGTGCGTTTGCCGCGGCCATCTGCTCGCCGGACAACCCAAGTTGACCAGCCACCTGCGAAGCTTGAATGCCTTGCTGTCCGAGCTGCGCGGCACCGGATTGAGCCAACTGCTCCGCCGATAGGCCAAGTTGTGCGCCTTGTTGTGCCGCCGACATGCCCATTTGCCCGGCCTGACCCGCAAGCTGACCTTGCAACTGAGCTGCGGACATACCCAACTGACCCGCAAGCTGTTCGGCAGACAACCCTTGCTGACCGGCCTGCGCTAAATTGCTTGCGGCAAGTTGTTCCGCGGTCAACGCTTGTTGACCCGCTGCTTGCTGTGCAGACAAGCCAAGCTGACCCCCTTGTAGCGCCTGTTGCGCCGCAAGTTGTTCTGCGGAAAGACCCAAAGCGCCCGCATATTGAGCGGCTTGCGTTCCTGCCTGCGCACCTTGTGCGCCGAGGGCCCCGGTAAGCTGTGCAGCTTGTTGGCCCCGTGCTTGTTGAGCTTCGAAAGCTTGTTGTGCGCGTTGAGAGGCGCTTTCAAAACCAGCCTGACGCATCTGAGCGGCAGTCCGGCCTTGTTGTTCTAGTACGTTCCGACCCAGTTCAGCCTCTGCAACCGCTTGGCGTGATCCGCCAAATGCGCCTGCACCAACGGCTTGCGCACCCAGTTGTTGTTGCTGGATTTGACCGGCACGAGCGACGTCTGCCAGTGCTTGCTGCACGGCGGCGTCTTCATATTGGTTCATAAATGCGCCAGCCGATGCAGGGTCATAAGCACCTGTAGTACCCGCGAGACCTGCAATGCCTTGTTGCGCCGAAGTTGTGCCCAGTGCGCCAGCTTGCTGTAGAGCCGTCGCTGCGTCGGCAGTAATACCGCGAGCGCCGGTTACAGCTTGTTGGCTTCCTGCCAAAGCATCTTGATATGCACCAATTCCTCCTGCACCGGCCTGTTGCGCCGCGGTCCGTGCTGCGCTGGACACACCGCCAAGACCTGCCGCGGTTCCTGCGGCACCTAAACGTGCGCCAAGACCTGCATCTGCGGCAGCTTGTGATCCTGCCAGCCCGGCAGCGCCTAATGCTTGAGCTGCACCTTGTGCTTCAGCGGTTAAACCTTGTTGCCCCGCCAGAGCTTGTAGCCGCGCCTGATCGGATGCTTGCAGTAAATTCTGTTGAGCAAGTTGCTGCGCTTCAAGAGCGCCTTGCCCCATTGCGCCGTAAGTACGAGCGCCTTGAGTGGCTGTGCCAAGATCACCGGCCAGTGTTCGACCAACCCCAGCTCCGCCCAATGCCGCTTGTTGGGCTACATCTGCACCCATCTGCGAAGCCGCGCCAAGCCCCGCTTGTGCCGCCGAAACTTGACCCGGAATAGCGTCATATGCCGCCAACTGGTCGGCCATCGACTGACCTGCGATGGTCCGTGCGCCTTGGGCCGCGGTCCCCATAGCACCAGTCGCGGTTTCTACCGCACCGGCACCATAATCTATGGCACCGCCAATACCGGTTTGAGCCGCTTGAACTTGACCCGGAATATTTGCTGCGCCAGTGCGCATAAGACCGGCAGCTTCCGTTTGAAACGGGACGGCGTCCGCCATTACACCGCCAAGAGCGGTTTGTGCGTCGCCAAGCGTATAGCCAGCTTCTGTCAGATACGGCTGATAGCCGCCAATACCCTGTGCTGCGAGTTCCGTGGCGCTAACTTGGAGTGCCGACATGTCCGCCACGAGCTGCGGCGGAATTGTGATGCCTTGGTCTGCGAGTGCTTTTGCGGACTGTAGAAGCCCAATTTTATAGGCTTCAATATCCGGGGCTTCGCGGACTATCTGTTCTGTTACTTCAGCCATTACGCTGTCGCCCTCCCGCGGCTCTCAAGATTACGCATGACCGAATACATGTTCTTGATGCCGTTATTTAGGTTTCCGTTCCCCATGCCGCGGACCGCGTCTGTTGTCATGACAAACTCGCCGGGCATGAGCATTGCGCGGACACTGTCCTGCCCCGGAATACCCTCGTCGGGCATGATGCCGCCGTTGCGGCGCGGGAAGATCGCTCCACCGTCCGCCGCAGTCACATAAGGACGGGCAAACGGGCCACCGGGGGTGCTACCCTGAAGGTAGTTACCACCTTGGTTGTAAGTGTACTGAGTGGGGACCGAATACGTGCTGTATTCCGGTGCCCGGATGGTCAAATCGTTAATTGCCCCAACCGAAGAACTTGCTCGTGGGACGTAGGTGCCTGTTTCCGGGTCCAAAACTTGGTCGCCCAAGTCGGCAACAAGGTATTTACCCGGATCGGCGGCAACGAGGTCTTCGCCAGTAATAATATTGCCGTCTGCATCGCGCTGGGCGATGTCTAAAGGCTCGGCAGGTATTGGGCTGAACGCGCCGGAAGCTGCTGCCACGCCTGTACCGAGGGCCGCGAGCGGCCCATAAGTACGCAAGAAGCCCGGAGCTGCGCTTGCAACTGCCGATTCTGCTGCTTTAGTCGCAGTAGAGGCTGCCACGCTTGGCGTCATGCCGGGCAACGTCATAGCGTTGTTGTAAGCGTCCGTATATGCCGCATTGCTAAGTTGCGTCGTTTGAGCGGCATTTGGACCACCCGGGAAGAACGCATCCTTCATGCCTTGAGTAAAGCTGATGTCGTCGCCCGGAGTAACCGCCCCTTTGATGCTTTCCATGAAGCTAGGAGGCTCGTAGGCCGCGACTTGCGGGCCAATCACTGGATTGACCGTCGCACCGGCAGGAATTTGACCGCCTGCTGGGATAGTCATACCGTTGCCGTTCGCCAAAGTAACGTCAACCGCGGAACCGGTGTTGTTCAGGCGAGCAATCGAGGTATCCGCCGTGCGAAGAGCTTCAGTTGCGTTAGTTACGTTCGGGTCTGCCGAGGAAACCGCCTCGGTGCGTACTGCACTGGTGTCGCCTGCGGCTTCGGCTGCGCCTTGCGCTGTTTGTGCCGGAGCTTGCGCTGCGCCCGTCGGGACATACTCGCTGAAGAAGCCTTGCTGACCGGCATTTGCGGCACGAGCCGCTTCACCGCCGAATACATTTGATAGCGAAGTTTGTGCGCCAGAAACGGTTTGTCCAAAACGACCAATCGGGTCAGCTAGACCCGTCTTGATGTTTTCCATAAACCCGCCGCTTCCTGTAAAGCCTTGGAAGACTGCGCCCGTTGCGCCTGCAACCAAAGCAGACTTGAGGGCGTCTTTGATCGATCCGCCTTGTATCAGCGTTCCGATACCAGAACCAAGCGCCGCACCGTAGATAGGTCCGAGAGGCGTGAACGACAAAGCAATCGGCAAGATGATGGGAGCCACCTTCTTGACCACTTTGACGACCGACTTAACGACGTTTTTAACGGCTTTAACGATGCCTTTTACCAGCTTCTTGAGAAAAAACTCAGGTGCGCCAGTCTCAGGGTTCAAGCTGTTAGCTTCAGAACCCACAACGTAGCGTTCTGGGTCTTCGACACCCATTTCCCGCAAACGTTGAAAAATACTTTCTTTAAGCTCTTCGTCTTGCTCGATTAAAGCAAGCGGGATGACCAATTCCCCAGTTTGAAGGTGAGCAACAACGTCGTCGCCCTCGCGGCCCATAGCCGCCATCTTCTTGGTTAGAGCTGGAAACTGTGCGATGCCCTCATCACCATATTCTTCGGTGCCGTCATCGTCTTCGCCGTAAACCGCTTCAATCTCACCATCGTCCATGATAAGATCGCCAATACCACCGTCGGGAACGGTTAACTCATCAATTTTTTGCGCTTCTGCTGCCATTATCCCGCTCCACCAGTGATACCTTGCGGCATGGTTACGTTAATAATTGTACTTCTCTTTTCCCCTCCAGTCCATGAAGAACCGCACTGCGGGCAGTTCCCATCGGGATAAGATGCAATTTCTTCGGGTGTATCCACTTCATTACTACATGTAACACAATGCACCACATCTACGCTAGTAGAAGGTAGCCATTTACTACCGTTTGGCATTGTGATGATGGTTTTATCAGTCATATTTTTTTCCTCACAACTGGAGCTGGGACACATTTACCAGCACCGAGGGTGCCGACGGCGCGAAGGCTGATGCCGCTAATGCGTCCAACAGAACGTTTGTATCGTTCGCCGCCCAATACAGCTCAACGTAATCGGTGGCGGCGAGAGAGATGGTGTAGTTCAACGATATGGGCAAATATGCGTTGTTAGAGCTTATTGTCACTGCTCGGGCTGAGTCGCCAACATCCGTGCCGTTCTTTCGAAGCCAGAAAAATATGTTTTTCGCACTGGCGCTCGTCGAAGTTAACTGGATTGTGGCGTCGACCTGATAATACCCCGCCTCCACAACGTTTAACCGCGACCCGCTGCTCAAGGTAACCCCGTTAGTGACAAGTGTATCCGTTAGGGTAACGGCGGTTGCCGTGTTGATAGCCCCCAGCGTCTGATCGACCGTAGCGTCAAAACTGCCGTAGTCCAAGCCCATCGGGATGGTGGGGCGCACCATTATCTCGCCGTCCGTGGCATCGACAGACAGAACCGCCGCAACCACAATCACCACATTCGGCGCGGTTGGTCTGATATTGGTCAGCACCCCCGCGGTTGTAGGAGACGCATACAAAATGTCGCCAACACTCCACGTTTCAGCGCCGGGCCCCGTCGTGTCTAAGCCGCGGACTTTCCCATACAAAGTGACCGGGCCAATATCTTGATCCGGCATGTCGTGCGTGGCTACACCCACAAAATACAACTCGTTTGCCGTGTTGTTGGCAATATAGGGCGCAACCTTGATTTCGCCGTTTACCCCAACAAAACCCACGACTTCGCCATTATTGATTTGGCTTCCGGTGTCGTTTTTGACCCGCATGTAGGTCTCAAAACCAACTTGCTGGACAACGCCGTCGCCCATCGTAATGTCGACGGTCTCTTCGTTGAGGTTCCACGTCATCTGGCCTTGGTCCACGTTCCCCGTGGCTTCCGTCAACGTAATTTCAGTGGCGCGTAGCGGCCCGGGGTTGATGGATTGCTGAAGGTAAACAGAAAACGAGCGAACAACCTCGGTCAAGTACCGCTGGTCGTATTGAGCTGGAGGAAGTGGAAAGTAAGGAACCGGTTGACCGCGGGATGCCATTAGCGCCTCCCATCGGGTCGCATGTCGTAGCGAAGGCTACCCAAGCGCCACGCAACTCCGGTGTCGTCGGACTGCACCTGAATGCTGAACTGACGACCACGAAGTCTCAAGTTAATTTGTTCCGTGTCGTCCCCAACCTGACTGGTCACCGTTTTCAGGTAATTACCGTTGCTGTAATTGCGTACACGCGTCGTAATATCAAGCAAAGGCACCGGGGCGCTTGAGTTCCTAAACCCAACATCGGGGATCAAGCGGCTCAAGAACGTAAATTGCTGACCGTCGCCCATGTCCATCGGGCTGGAGCTGACATATGCCGTAATAGCTCCCGCCGGGGACACACTACCATCGTCAAAACCAAACTCGTGGTTGTATAAGAAATTGTCTGGCGATGCCGCAATCGGATATTGCTCAATGCCGCGGTCAATCCAGCAAGTACGAGGCAAGTTACCGTAATACCAGACCTGCTCTAGCGTGTTGTAGACCACATAACGGTCGTTTTCAGAGCTGCTCGAAGACGGGTAGAACCACCAAATCTCATTGTTTTCGGAGTTTACCGCCGCCGTGACCTTGTCAAACTGACCGACGTTGATGTCGTCAAAGACGTAATCCCGTACCGAACACGGAATTTTCTGAACCGCACCGTTGTACATGTAAAACTCAGAGATACCCATCCAGAATATCTGATCCTCGACAGGAACCGCGGTCAGCGGTCCGGCAATCGTGGTGTTTTCAGAAATAAGCTGAATACCAAAGGTAAACGGAGGTCCAAGGTACTGCATTGCGTACATCGAGCTGTCCGTAAAGACGATAACCTGTTGGCGCGTCTCTACCGCAGTGACAATCTCGGACCCCGAGCCGAGGCGCAAGTCCCCCGCCGTAGTCAGCGCGGTGCTTTCCCACTCGGTCAGGCTCTCTTGGTCAGAAAACCGGATCAAAAGCGGGTCTTGTACGCCCGGATCGTTCTGTGGATCACAACCAAATGCAATTACGTGTCGGTCACGGTCAGAAACCAAAACCTGCTTGGCAATTGTCGGCGTGTAATTTGCTCCAGCCAGCGAAGAAAGCTCAACACCGCGTGTGCTAGTGCCGTTCGTTTTGTCCCAATAGTAAATACCGCCATCCCGGACGTTAAACAGCAAGTCTTCGCCGAAGTTGTCGTGGCTCCAAATACGAAGCTTAGAGCCTTGTGCCAAAAGGTTGGCAGCCGAGCCCCACGCGCCGCGGGACCAAGTCCCCGCACCCCAGCCCGCACCCACAACCGTGGTGTCCAGACCGGTGTTGATTTGATAGGTGCCCACAACTGACGCGCCACCATTTCCGCTGTCGCTTGTTGTGGCAAAAACCGGTGTTTCGTCTAAACCGCCAGAAACGGTAATCGACGAGATCGTCGATACAATACGCGCTGTGATGTAGTAAGTATCTTGATCTTCAACGTGAACCACCTGATACTCTTGATTCAGAATATCTGCGGTAATTTCGTCGCCCAGCGTCACTGCTCCAGAAAAAGTGACAAAATCGTTGTCATTACAGCCATGACCCGTGTCATTTACCGTGATTGTCGCGCAAGTAACGGCATCGCCGCTGGTGTGCGCGGCAGCCGTGGTATCAAACTGGGCACGAACGCAGTTTTGCAAGTCGTTGCCCGAAACGTTCGAATACAGAATAATTTCGGAGTTTATCTTGATGTAGCCGTTTGACGGGAAGCCTGTCGTAGAAGACAGGGTAATCGTCACGTCGGCATCAGTAACGTCGCCATTTAACGTGTTGGCCACAGCGGAAAATGTAACGTCGCCCGCCGCAGTGGTGGTTCGAATGGGGGTAATGTCGGAATAACCGCCGCCCTCATTGATGTAGTATTTCAGGTGCGTTCCCACACCCAAGTACCGCTCACCCGAAAGCGCCACCCACGGATGGAGAGCGCGGCAGGTGCCTAAAAAAGTGGTGGATGACAGCTTTTGCCATCCACCAATTTTTTCAGGAAAGCCATAGCGAAACCGGACCTTGTCACAGTCGTACCAACCACCTTCGTTGGTGTACGAGGTTACCTCTCGGTTAATCCCGGGTCTGAACTGTAACTTGGTAAGTGGCATATCATCTCACTATCATTCAGCGGCTTCGACGCTAGTTTCCGCCAAGGATTCCGTCAGCATGTCCATAAAGGCTTGCTTGCCGACTTGCAGTTGGTCCAGATTAAACTGAGTTGATCCAATTTTACGATCTAGGTCAGCCACATGGTTAATCATAACCTTTTGCTGATCCGTCAGTTGGTCTTCAGTGTAGTCAGTACCGTTGATCGAGACGGTTTTTGTTTGTTTCTCAGCCATCGTGATCTCCTATCTTTGAGTTGAGGTTAGCTCCAAGGGGTTCCTGAAGCGGTTGTGTTTGCACGGTCGATCTGGCCCTGCACTTTACCAGTGCGGTTTGCTTCGATACGCGCTTTGGCTTCATCGGCGGTTTCATCACCTTCGATCAAGCTGTTGTAGACCCAACCAAGCACATCGGCTTCTGTCAGGTCTTCATAGGCGATATAGCCCGGTGCGGAGGGGTCTGGCTCACAGCGCAGCTTCCCGCCCTCAGTGGCAGTGTAGACGGGATCACCGTCGCTTGCCGCAACGCACGACCAGTAGACGAGGAATACACCACCGTCCGAATCTGTGCGCTGCATATCATTTACAGTCCAAGTACATGTAATAGCCATTGTTTGTTTCTCCTTTATGGCTGGGGGTTAAATCATGTTTCGGTAGTAGCGAACTTTAGCATTTTCGTAGTTGCCACTACTATTTGCAGTAGATTTAACTTGTAGGGTGCCAGAAGTGCCTCCGGCGGAAATCCATTGGAAAGAAATTCCTTGCCCATTGTAGCCTGAGTCGGCTTGTATGGATACTTGTCCATCACCGAAGGCCCATGTTGCTGTAAACCAGCAAACCGCGTGAGAACCGGGGCCGCCGATGAAAGCTGTTCCCGTGTAGCACTGGACTCCATCGGTTGTTAGAACATCATCCCAGCCGGTGTCGGGGACAAAATTAACAAGGTTTCCGCCCTGTGGTTGTTTTATAGCGACAGCGTTGTTTTCAGCATCCACAAGGAAAATATCTGAAACGGAATCGCTCTCGACGCGGAAGTCGTAGTTCCCGCTTTCTTCATTTACGCTGATTTGATCGCTCGCAAAATACATGCGAGAAGTTCCCGAGACGCTGTTGTTGTGATACCGAATATCAAACCCGGCTAAGCTACCGTCTGTTTGGGTTCTACGACCACCTAAAGTGTATCCGAAACCGTCAACCGTTGAGTTGGAAAATAGCATCCCGTACCAACCGTTGCTGTCTACAGATAAAGAGGGTCGCAGAACAATCCCCGCATTCGTTGACCGCGCGGTGCTTGAAGCTAAATCTAGCATCGGTGCGCTAACCACTAAGTTCGGCGCTGTCCAAGAAGAGGAGCTATCCCCTATGTTGACTAGATTGGCACTTGCATCCACAAACAGCGCATGGGTGTTCGTGTCGCTCTCGACGCGGAAGTCGTAGTTTTCGCCGTTGTCGTTAAATACCAGCTCTGAAGAACTTTTTATGGTCAAGCGTGGTTTAATTGAGGAGTCTAAATAACCACTCGAGCCACTTCCAGTACCAATCTCTATACCAGCCTGAGTGCTTGCACCGTTCCACTGGATGTAGGCTTGTTCGGTGCTGTCCACAATAGATTGTAAACGAATACCTTGTGTGGTCCAGTCAGAACCAGCGGAGGTTCTGATAGCAATCATATCTAAGTATTGTTCGTTGCCTGTCTCTTGTTGCAGACGTAATAGACTCTTGTAGTCGCCAAGGGTGCTACCTAAAACAGCGCCTTCACGGACATGAAGCCTTGCTGCTGGGGCCGAAGTACCAACACCAATAAGGTCGTTACCCCCATCCACAAACAGCATGTGCGTTTCGTTGTTAGATTCAACGCGGAAATCAAAATCGGCGCTATCATCGTTGATAACAAACTCAGTATCTCTGTTATATAAAATACGGGCTGCTGTGTATGTATCATTGTAGAACCAAATGTCTCCATCTGGCTCTACTTTAAAGTTACTGTTCCCATCTGTTTTTAGGATAACAGGGCCAGCGTCAATAGTCTCTACCACTAATGCGCCAGTACCTCTACTTCTCAAAGACGCTCCCGCATTTGCGCCACCATTTCGTATAAGTCTAGCGCCATAGTCCGTATATGTAGCGTCTCCAACTAAGTCGATAAAAGACGAGCCATCACCCGTCCTACCCTGACCCAATTCAATATAGCGATTTTCAGTAGAAGAAGCTCGCATATTAAGATCACCGTTTGTCGTCACAGTGCTGGTAGTGTCTACAGTGGTAAACGAACCGCTGGCGGGAGTTGTCGCGCCGACGGTGGTGTCATCAATCGCACCGCCGCCAATATCGACGGAGTTTGAAACAAACGAATTGATTGTAAACGCGCCCGTGCTGTTCGCAATCGAACCCGCCGCAGTGCCGTCATTCGCCTTGATGTTGGTAATCTCAAGGTTCGTCGCGTTAACGCCGTCGTCCTTCATCAATACGCTGTCAATCGTCACACCGCTACCCGCGGTGGTTTCGTTGATCGTATTTGCCGTCAGCGCCTGACCGCTGTCGATAATCAGGTTGTTTCCGCCAGACGTATTACCGTTGGCCAAAATTTCAGACAACGTATCCTGCGCACCGACGGAGCTGTCGACATACGCCTTAATTGACTCAGACGTCGAAAGCTTCGTCGCAGAAGCCGTGGCCATCGTGTCGTCGTCAATAACGCCGTCCACAGTCGTGGTAGCGTTAATTGTTAAGTTCGTGTTAGCCGTAAGCGTAGTAAATGTGCCTGCTTTCGGCGTAGTGCCGCCAATGACCGCTTCGACCGTACCATCGTTAATGTCTGCGGTCGCTGCGGTGAGGTCGTCAGTGGTAAGCGTGGGCGTAGTGATTTCTGTCGCACGGAGCTTGGTGAAAATGTCAGTAGTGGTCGCAGTTGCCCCGCCTCCACTAAATTTGACCACCATGTCGACGCCCGCCGGAACCTCAAGGTCGCGGCCAGCATCGTATGTGCCTTGGAATAGAATTACAGAGCGGCTGCCAGACAAGCTGTTGCGGATGAAAACAATCTTTTCCGCATCGTTTGGCGTAAGCTGAACGTAAGCCGTCGCGCCCAAATCGCCGCCGTCAACAAACTCAACCCATTTGTTGCGGCCATCCGAGGTCGCGCCGTCGCTAATTGCCAGCGTATTCGGAGAACCCGAAGTACCCGCTGAAGCAAGCGTCAGTGAAAGACATCCGTTGATCGCCTGATCGAGAATATCAAAGTTAATGTTGGTGGTATCACCCCAAGTACCCGACTGTTCACCGGTTGCCGGTTTCTCGATACCGAGGTTAACTGTATAGGTGCTTGGCATCTCTCAATTCCTCTACGCTGCTATTGGTGTCCAATTAGCATCTTGTTGCGGTACTATCTCACCATAAACCAGAACTCCTCCAGTTGTCACGGTGGCTTGTACCCCGGTTACATATACGACAGCTTCTGCATCGACAATTACGCTGCCTACTCTTCCTGTTCCTACGACACCGCCGACGTTAATGTTTTGGTCTGTCGTAACGGCTACAGAACCTACTGCGCCTATACCAGCAATTCCAGTGACAGGCACATTGGCTTCTGCATCAACCTCGGCTTGACCGACTTGTCCGGTGCCAGTGACAGCGGTGGGGAATACCTTAGCTTCCGCAACAACCGTTACTGCCCCGACAGCCCCAGTGGCCTCTAGCCCGGTTACCGGAACATTCGCCGCAGCATCGACTGTAGCGGTGCCAACCTGACCTGTTCCTGCAACGCCCGTAACAGTAACGTTTGCATCTGCGGTGGTAGTCACGCTGCCAACTTGGCCCGTTCCCGCCAATCCGATGGGGAAGACGTTTGCGGCAGCATCTACGCTTACCGACCCTACTTGGCCAGTCCCGGCAACGCCGGTCACGTCTACATTGGCCTCGCAGATTGTGGTGACAGCCCCTACTTGGCCTGTACCTTCTACACCAGTAACAGAAACATTTGCTTCTGCTATAACTGTTACCGACCCAACCGTACCGGTAGCCGCAATTCCCGTAACCGGTGCATTAGCTTCTGCTATGACCGATACGGAGCCTACAGCCCCCGTGGCAAACGGAAATCCGCTCTGGCTCCATGGGCCTTCGCCCCAACCAGAGCGGCCCCAGCCGCCGATTGGAACGACAACATCGGTCATCAGGCTATCCGAATGATCGCGTTACTCGCGTCCGCAGTCGGGAAAACGATTGTAAAATCGCCAGCCGTTGACGTCTTGTCGCCGCCAAAATCCAAAACCACAACAGACGGGTTCGATACCGAAATAGAAGTGGTGTTCGGAGTAGTATTGTAGATCAACGCGCCACGAGCAGTAATCGTTGCCGTCGTGAAAGTCTCATCTGCAAAGTCAGTGAAAGCCGTTGTACCAGAAGTCGTCGGGTTTACGTTGGTCAAAGCTTGACCCCCCGCCGAGTAACCGGTGCCGCTCGTCTCGTTTGTTGCCGAATACGCAGTCGTTGACGCGTCTAGCGTCGCCGAGCTTGTATAAAGCGCGATGTTAAAAGTGTCGCCCGTCGAGGCATCAAAGTCGTGTACACCATAAAGAAGCTCGTTCTTAAAGGATGTACACATGTAGTTTCCTGAGAAAGCCATGTCACAGTCTCCTTATCAGTTCAGCAAGCTCCTTGTGGCCTGCGTCGGTTATCGCATTGTACACCGTGGTTCTATCACATTTTATCGCTTCACGCATGTAAAATTCTAGGATTTTAACTAGCTGTTTACGAAAGGCATGTGCTTGTGCCTTGATAGCAGGGTTTGCATCGTCGCTGATCGCAATAATCTTGTTAGCAGCTCTTTCCGCAAGTTCCTCTGGAGTAAACCCTCGGTTACTGGTGGTGTGTACTTCCACCTGAAACCCCGGGTTTATTTTCATATCTAGTGCTGGAAAACTCATTGTTTGGGCCTAATTACCATTCCTGTACGATATTCGTCCGTCACTTCTTTTGCCTCACCGAACATTTTTAGTCCAGTGATCGCTTCAGCAAACCGTTTCTCGTACTGTTGCATTATATCGGGCTCACCCTTCATAAAGATGTATGCCTCGATCAAGCTTCCATACAAAAGGGCCAATTGTGCGTTCTCGCTCAACCAAGTAGTGTTGCTCCCGCCCGCTTGGGTCAAACTTAGCGGGCGATAGAAGTAATGCAGCTCTACGTTATACGAAGCATCCGGCGTGGGGCCTAAAATGAAGTTATCGACGTCAAATTGAGCGTAATATCGAGGATTTCCGGTCGTAGCGGCGCTTGGATTGAAAGTTTGGACGAAATCGGGGTCTTTGAAGTCCAAAAACACGTGATTCCCGCTCGCATCCACAAAAGAAAGCGAAAACGGCGCTAAAAAGTCGCTAGGGCAAGCCAAATACTTGTTAGAAGTGGTCATGCTGCCCGAAACGTTCTTGCGGAACAGGCTTAACTGGACGTTTTTGAGGATACGCTCCTCTGCCTGCACAATAAACACAGGAATATTGGCCACGAACGACGTTTCGTCGTACTGCGTGTAGTCCTGAATGGCCTGCGTTAGCTGATCGTATGTAAAGCTCATGTCACCACCGTTACTTGGCCAACCTTACCGAACGCCTGTACAGGCCGAAGGTTCGGGCTCTCAACCAGCGGCACACCGACATAGACATCCAGTGGCTCAACTCGGTCAGGTCTTGCGTTATCGAGGGCCTCGGGGTCATTAACCTTGCGAAACGGCCCGAGCTGCGGGTGTTTTGGCTCGTATTCGTCCGGACCCACAAGCAAACCGTTCCATTCCTTTTTCATCACCCGATAGGGGTAACGAAAACCGGAACGATCCGAGATTGCCCATGAATTTTTTCCGGAAGCAAACTTACCCATCTACCCCGCCCTATAATATTCGTACCGTGGAACGACATTGAAGGATGACCGGTCGCGGTCTTCCGTCGCTGCTCGCTCAAACTCTTCTTCGTACACAGCTTTAAGCATCTGAACACGGTTCGGTGCCCGCTTCAAAGCAATGTAATAAGCCAACCCCGCCGCTAGGCAAGGATAGAACCGAAACGGCATGTCCATGGTATTAGTGAAATCGTCCGCGTCGTCCACTCGGGTCAACGCATCGTAGATCACAACGTCCGAAGCATCGTCAGGAACCGGCCAAATCTTTAAGTTTGGCGTCACTTGACGGTCCAAAAAGAACTGATTTGGACGGCCCTGAGAGGTTTTGTTTGGAATGTTAAGGTAGTCATCACGGCTCAGACGCTCCATAGAGTAATCCGTGCCGCTGCGGCGACAAATAACCGACAAAACGTCGATTACATCGTTGCCCAAGTCATAATCTCCGTCGCCTACAACCAATGTGACCGTGCGCTGCTTGATCGTCCACTGGTTTAGGCCCCTGTTCGCCCAGTCCGCCAGCAACAAGTTGAGCGAACGCTTGGCGGTTTTCAGGTCGTAACCTGTACGAACCTCAAGACCACACCGCTCAAATGCCTCCTCGACATATTCAGCGACGTCTAGCTCGAAGTCTTTGCTGCCTGACGTGGTCATGACCGTTTCCTACTCTTCTTGGCGGTTTTGGCCGCTTTTTTAAACGCCTTGTCGGTAGGCGCACCTTTGCTGCCCGGCTTACGCATTTTTTCACCAGACCCGGCAGCTATCCGCTTCCGTTTGGCTTGAATGTTTGCATATAAACCGCGCTTTGCCATTATGCGTTCCTTACCGCGCAGCTCTTTTTGCCGCCAGATTTACGGCTAGACGTGCGTACTGCACCGCCGCCCTTCATCTTTTTAACCATACCGCCGCCGCGCATTTTCTTAACCATGCCGCCGCCACGCATCTTTTTAGGTTTCATCGCCATTTTTAAGCCTCCTATAAAAACGTTCCCGCTTATCATAAATCTCACGGGCGTTATACTGGCCATTATATGTATCATAATAGCCTTTTTTATCTAGCTTGTCTGCCGCTTCTTGTAGCTTGGACAACCGCTGGACAAAAATCATTGCATATTCCGCGTCTATTTGCGGTTGGAAATCCACGTCGGCGACGAAAGCGCTCTCCTCGTCGTGCGGATGAAACCCCATAACCCAAACATCACGATCAATGAACATGCCGTCTGCGATGGCGTCGTTCATTTCATCCAGATACGTGTGAAACAAGTCAGGGTCTTTATCGAACTTGAAGTCGATAATAATCGCGACCTCAAAATTATCGTCAAACTGAGATACGGTGTTATACAGCGTCTGCTTGTTGGTCTCGTACTTATACAAGACTGCCACGCGGCTATCTATCCACGCTTGTCGAGCATACGGACACGGCGGAAGATTGTTGAAATGCGGGCTAGGTTTTTCTAACACCGTAGCAGACCAGTCTACCAGCTCGTGATAAACAGCGTGTTCTACTTCAAAGGACGGTGTCAAAAAAGCTAGTCCCATACACTACTCCAGAAACTTGTGTACTAGAGGTGTTACGACTATTAGAATGCCAAGCCCCCAAATTTTCAGGTCTAGGCCGTCTAAGGTCTTCTTTTGCTCGGAAAGCTTTTCCTCGATACGCTGATAACGAAGATTACACTCCGCTTCATGCTTTTCTAGTTTTGCTAAAACGTCCTCTACGCGCATCACTTCCTCACCAAGCTTTACAGGACCAGTAACGGGCGCTGAACTTGTCTTTGGCGGTGTCACACGAATGACGCGCTCTAAAGTTTTTTCTACGTCCCGGCTGATCTTTTTTAATTGCCATGTTCGGATCGCCGAAGCGAACCAACTTAACCTCCGACCCTTTTTTAGCAAGGACGGCGCTTTTCTTTGATTTCCCGGGTGTACGTTTTGGCTTGTTATATCCTGCAAAAGTTTCCCCCCGGTACTTCAATCTGCCTGATGGCATACGCTCAACATCTTTTGTAGAAGCCATCAGAGCGCCCCTTAGCTGTAGAAAATCGTCATCGCAGTGACGTTGGTGGCGGTAGCCACGTACAAGTCATCCGTGAACAGCACCCCCTCGTCGGGAATGTTCACAGAGTGCGAATCCGATGCTAAGAAGTCGATGTCGAGAACCGTCGCGCCGCCGTTGCCATCGGTCAACGTTAAACGACCCGCGCCCGCGCCTGTCAAAACTTGTACCTGACGAAGACGGTTGCGACCAATGCTGGCCGCCCCTGTCCCAGTCAGACGTTTTGTTTTTACGTCTGAATTAGCCATTATTTCCTCTCCGCTTTCTTCGTTGTTTTCTTAGCAACTTTTTTGGGAGCGGCTTTTTTGACAGGTTTTTCCACCCACGCCTCGTTGACGTCTGGCGTCGAAGGATCATCGGCCTTCAACGTGCCATCGTCATTACGTGCGCGAACTTTTTCGACCTTAACGCCGCGAGCTGCTAACTCTTCATCAGAAGGTGGACGAAACCGATTACTCATGTTTCACCCCCTTATGATGCTGCGATAGTAGCGCCAGTGTCAGACCGCTTCCAATTGGTGCCGTCAGAGAATGCAAGAATTGCAGAACCTGCCGCGCCGTCAGAAACATACACAAGCGTACCCGCGCCTGCCGAAGAAGCAGAAGGTGCAGTCGCAACTGTATAGGTGGGAACTTTGATGTCGCCGATGAAGCCGTTAGTGGAAGTCACCGGACCGGAGAAAGTAGTTGAAGCCATTTCGTACCCCTTGCACAAGGTTTTGCTTCACAGTCCGTGCAATGTCAGGTGGGCCGAGTCCTGTCTGCGAAGCTAATATGTTAAGCCCTATGGTGACTATAACTTAGCTTGAAATAAAAAGAAAGGGGCCTCTTACGAGGCCCCTAGTGCAGTCATCAGGGAGGTGGGTAATGAAAAACCCAACTCTCTTATACCACAGATTACGCTGCGCCGGGAGTACCGAATACACAGCGCCAGTCAGAAACGCCGAAGCTGTAACGCTCACGCGCTTTGAAGCGCATGTTGCCGGTGTCAAAGTCCCCTTCCATTGCCGTTTTGATTGGCGAACGGTTGAAGTATTTGAAGCCGTTAGGAGCGTCAGTCTTAATGAAGAACGCATCGGTGTCCGTCAGGAAGTGGTTAACCACTGCACCTTCAGGAAGCATACCCATGGTCTTCATTGCGTTCAGATCGTTGTCCGCAGTGCCAGAGCGCAGATTCGAGTTGATAACTCGTTCTGCGATGAACTGAAGCTCTTTCGGAATGATGAGCTTCATGCCGCGTACAGCAATCTTCAGACCGCGTTCGTCAGTCAGACCCGCAATGTCGATTAGCATTTGCTCAAGCGAAGTTTCGTTGAGGTCAGCCGCAGTAGACAGCAAGTTACGCTGGTTACCAGACAAAGATGGGTGAGCCGAAGAACAAAGCGCCGCGCCATCACCAACAGGGCTACCAGTGCTGAACGCGTTGTTCAGGATAGAAGCAGCCTTGATTTGCTTGGTCTGCGCCATAGAGCGAGCCAAAGCTTTGGTGTAGCGAGATGCGAGACGATCATAAAGGTTATCTTCGATAGCCTCTTCAGTGATCGAGAACGCAAGCGCGATGGTTTCATGAGTGTAACGAGCAGTGTATGTCTCTTGTGCGTCGTCGAAACTGATGGCACCGCCTTCAGATTTCGTTGGCGCAGTCGAAAAACCACCGAGCATCACTTCCTCTTCAAAGGCACGGTCAGATGACTCCTCCTCAAAGACTTCAGAATGCTCATTCTCGTAACGGTTGTATTCGAGCCCGAACAAGGCATTAAGGCCGGGTTCTAGCTCTTTCGCTAATTGTGCGCGAGAAATAGCCATTGATTAGCCCTCCTTAAATGCCGGTGGAATTCGCAGTCGTTTGAGAATCAAACGAGCGAGTTCCAGCGTTAAAGTGTGCGTTAAGACGAACGATCAGCGGAATACCGGCTGCGGTATAGTCGCTGTTTGCTTCGTCGTCCATGATACCTACGATGCGCAACGGCAAAGTCGCCGTAGTTGCAACGGAGGAAACACTCAAAGCAGAGTTAGACGAGCCTGTATCGGTCGAACCGGTACGAGCCGACGTACCCAACGATGCGTTTGCAAACACAGTTGCAAGAGCAGTCGCACGGTCAGTCAGAGACGCGTCAGAAGCTACTTTGAAGAGTTGGTTCGGGTTGTCCGCCACGAACGCCTTTATAGGGTAATTCGTGTCAACGCTGACAGAACCGGAACCGGGCCAGTAGTTGAGCCATACAGGTTTTTTCTGTACGGAGTCTTGATACTCCACACCCATCAGGACACCAAGCGCCTGCGTAGTACCACCGTTAGTGGCACCAGCAAAGTCAATAACGCCGTCCGAAGTTGGGACAACGATACCGTACTGGTAGATCGCGTTGGTATTGTCAGAAGCGATTTCATACTGGGTTACACCAGTTGAGTTTGCACCGCTGCCGACGAGCCCGATAGGACGTAGACCATAGGCAGTTGATTGATTTGCCATTTTAGGTTTCTCCTATTGGGGCAGCCCTATGTTTTGGGGCCACCGAAGGTTACACGAGATTGACGGTCAGGTTTGCTGATCGTCATGGTGGAATGTGCATTCTCGCGCATCATGTCAGAATCAACTGCTTGCATCTGGTCACGGTTACGTTGATTAAAGTAATCGCTACGTTCTGCAATTGTCTCCTCTGGAATACGAGCAAGAAGCAGTCCGCCTACTCCAAACACACCTTGGTATTTACCTGTTTCCACAACGGGAGCTTCAAAGTCTGGGTGTTCGTCACGACGAACCAATTCCCAACCTTCTCGCATTTTTGCACTAATGTTCTTTGTGTCGTCAAAACCACGCGTTTCGGCGCGAATCCAACGATGCTTAAAGCCATCAGGCGCAGGCGGTGCATCTAACATTGACGGGGGAGCCCAAGGCTTACGAACGGCCTGTTTCTCCCGGGTTTGGTTAGCGCGAGAAGCACGATTGATGGATGTTCCACCTTCTTTTACTTGGTCATTCATCTTTCTACTCCTTCACGTATTTCGCATATTCTTCAAGCGGCACACCCAATTTCTTCGCTATTGCGACTTGGCTCGGGGTGAGTCGAACCTTTCTCCCACTGCGCCCAGTATTTGAACTTCTCGAAGCGCCAACAACCGTCTGGGCGGTACGTTTGTTAGCCGATTTTCCGCCGTTTCCAAACTTGTCAGATATACGACGGTCGAGTTCAGTATAGTAGTCATCGCTTTGCGGGTCAAATCCTTCGTCTTCGACAAGTTTTTTGTGTATTCCGAAGGCAGCATACGTCATGGCTTCGTCTTGGCCAAACCATGAGTTTTTAAGAGCCCACTGTTCCGCTTTCGGATCAGGGCGACGAGGCTGTTGAGCAGGCATCGGCTGGCGAGACTGGTGCTGTGCGGCAGCTTGTTGCTGCTTCAAATACCGATCTTGCTGGGCTTTTGCTTGCTGCGCACGATCTGCTTGGATAGCTAGGTTGGTTAGCTTCCGCTGTGCTTCAACAGTTTTAGCCGAGTCGCCAACCTCAATCGCACGAGCCAGTTCATGTTCGGCTTGCTGGATTTGCGTATTAACGCGGTTGGTGTACTCGGTGACATAGTTGTTATCCATCGAGTTCATGCGCTGCTTGAGCGTCTGGGTCTCGGATTGGACAGCCTGCGCGTAACGAATAGCTTCCTGCTCGCGACGTTCAGCTTCGCGCATTTTCTTTGTTAGGCGGTCAATACGCTTCTGCGTAGCAGTCTCCGCCTTACGGAAATTCTCATCGGAATCACCGTCGTCATGGTCAGAGGCTTGAGCCTCTACTTCAACTTCAGTGTCCTGCTCTTCAAAGTCTAGTTCGACTTGATCTTCTTCTCGTTCAGCCATGTTTCACCTTTACATATGATGGATGTCTTCGGGGTCCAGAATAGTCGCGAGTATCTCATCATCGTTGAGAATACGGACTTCTCCGCCATCGATCTGAAAGCGTGATCCAGCATAGCGAGCGAACATCACCCATTGCTTTTCTTCACACCACGGACCGGACGGAAACTTTTCGGTATCCTTGTACGCCAAGGGACCGACTTTAAGGACGTAACCTACCTGAGTAGAAACATTGTTCTTCTCTTGGACTTCGCTAGGCAGAAAAATACCACCCGCGGTCTTGGCTTTGCCTTGGTAAGGTAGGATTAGAATGCGCCACCCAGTAGGGGCTGGCATTCTTTCAAGAAGACCCACACCAATCGCTTCAGGATTAAGGCGAGGTTTTTCGACGTATGCGTCGGCGAGGTTGGGCTTTTCGCTCTTAGCCTCGGTAGTTTCTTTAGTTTTTGCTAAAGCGGCTACGCCTTCTACGGCGGCAGCCAAATCAATTTTAGCTGATTCAGTCATTTGATCGCTCCTGTTTATCTAGCAGGCCCTTGAGTTCCTGTTCCACGTGATTAAGGCATTCCATGTTGCCCATAAGCTCACGATAATGCTCCATCGACTTAACGTTTCCGTTTAGCATGAAGTCCACGCAGCCTTGGCGACGTTCTCGGAGAACCCGAAAAACCGCTTCGGCAAAATATATTTCGTCCATCCAGTCCTCGCATATTATCGTACAACACGTGGGTCGATCCTAGCACAACTTGTATAAGATATGCTAGGAGAAACTAGATAATTATGCGAGTTCGAAGTGCGGCCCATCCAAAAACGGGCGCTTGCCCTGCGACCGACGTAAATCAATGTACGCGTTCATCGCGTCTTCCATCGTACCATTCCATTCCCGAATGTCTGGGATATGCCACGCGCAACCCCAACGGATGCCGACGTCACACGCTTCTGCACCCTTCTTCATGGCATCTGCCACTTCGTCGTACAAATTCAATTCCCACGATCCCCGCGAACCCAAATAGACCATAAGGTCGACGGCCTCGCCGTCGATGTGCTTGGACTTCATCGTCTTACTGGCACCCTTGGCCACCAACTCACGCTGCTCTTCAATAGTCCGCAGACCACAAATCACTCCAAAGTCCACTTTGGTTTCGGTGATAGCGTATTTGACAACCGCAATCATGCGCTCATCTACGCCTTCCATTCTATCCAGACTACGCTGTGATAATTTAAACGCCATTTGTCGACCTTTCTATGTTAAAGCGAACATTCTGGTGATCCGGATAATGCACTACCACCGGCCCTTCGGGGCATTCATAGTTGATAGTGGCAAGCAACGTAGCTTCGCCTAAAGCCACACGGTCATAGTGACCTTCGTGAATAAAGACGTTGAAACCAAACTTGTCGACCTTGTCGTTGGCGGGCCCTGAAAATTTGGTAACGCTAGGGGTTGCCGGATGAACAACATATTCGCTGTCTCTGATTTCCAGAGTGAAGCCAGTGACGTCACAATCGTCACGTATCTTTTCTCTGGCTACTATAACGCGGAACGGGCCATCAACAGGCCCGTCCGTAATTTCAAAGTATTCTGGTGCCCAGACTAGGATAGGCTTATCAAACAACCCCAGCTTATCGGACAACGTATAACCGCCGCCAATCAATGCAAAGGTAGCTGTTACCGCTCCGATACCCTTGGTGATTGTTTCTACATCCATCTCACTTAGCTACGCCTCGTGCTTTTTCGTAGGTGCGCAAACCGCCAAGGCCCAACATTCCGAGCAGGACAGTCATCAGGCTGTCCATATCAAACGACGGCAAGTCGCTTGGGTGCAAACCCGTGACGTTAAACGCAACCAAAACAAATACGATAAGTGGGTATAAGATAAAGTGGTACGCTAACGCGGCTGCACATACCCAACCCACCATCGGTCTCCACCCCGCCACAAAAATACTGCGGTGTGCAGCTTCTGTTTTGTTTACTTCGAGCTGACCCATTGTCTGCTCGTGCATTTGTTTTTCAGCCATTGTCGCAATCTCATGCGCCAACTTGGCTTTTTCGTCAGCGTCCGGAATAAATTTGTCCAAAAGACCGCTTACCGGACCAATCAGTGCTTGTAACATGGGCCTACTCCTAAGATTTCCCGCATTTTATCTTATACCGGTTTGAGGTGTTTATAAAGTAAAAAGGAAATGACGGTTGCGCCCAACCCCGTAGTGACGGCTTCCATGTGGGGCAAACCAAAGTGTGTCGGGTGCATCCCCAAGTCTGCCAAAAACGTTGCTAGGCCAATTAAAACAGAGCCCCCGAGCCGGGTCTTGAGCCACTCCCCCACACGAGGCAGGTACAAACAAATCAAATAGATAATGGTCGCACCGGTGGCCGTCTTAGCCGCGGTAATCCAATGCGGGAGCTGTAGTACAAGCAGGTTTCCTTGCACCATCGTAAGAAGGCAGGCCGCTCCTGCGGCAGACCACTTTTCACCCACTTCTTTTATTTTCGAGACATCCATGCGGACACTCCCATATATGCGCCAACCACACCCGCCATGGAGATGTAGAACAAACCAAACAAATCAGAAAGCGCCTCTACCCGCTCCACAGATACCGCAGGAGTGACAAGAAGAAGGGTAAAAGCAAGACAAGCACCGAGAGCCACAGTAGCCATGTGCTTCTGCGCTCTAAGCTTTCTAATCTGCGCTTCTGCTTCTCCAATCTCTTTAGCAGCCGCAAGCTCTTCGTCTGTAATGATTCCATCCTTGTCTATGTCGTACTTCGAATACGCTGTCCCTTTTTCAAACGTTTTACTTGTCATAGCGCACCATCCCTCAAGTATTTAACCCAGATCATTAGACCTATAAAGCCTGCAAAAAGGAGAAGACCCGCTATGATATATCCCGCGTACTCCCAAAACTTTTCTTTGCGCTTTTTTTCTTCGAGAGCTTTTTGACGACGCTGTTTACGGGCTTCCGCCTGAAAGCGAACCCAGTCATCGTACAATCCGGCACGACCGTAGAGTCTCATCATGGAGGTCAATTCTTTTTCAACCTCTTTGATCTTCTCCAGCGCCATGAACTCTTCGAAATCGTTTTCGGTTTTGCCGCCAAGAAGGGAAAGAGGACTGCGTTTTTTCTTTTCGCCACGCCTTTGAAGTTCTTCTTTTGCGCCAACCATTTGCCCAATAGCGCCCATCGCGCCAGACAGGTCTCGGCCATTGGCTACGAACTGTTTGACGACGGCAAACCCGGCGTTAAAGGCAGCTAATTCAGCTATCATTGTTGCCCCCACGATACAATATCGCAGGGTTAATGTAGCACAGAGATAACTTTTTAAAAAGTTATCTTATTTTATGAGATTTTATCCGCCGGAAGGAACAAGCGAAGCAATCCCATCATCCGTCGGGCGACGGAACGGATTTTCTCGAGGCGGAGGCTGGGAAATACCCACCGGTGCGCCAAACGTGGTGGCAACGCTACCCCCTCGGGCTGTTTCAGAAGCTTGCGGAACAAGGTTCTGAATAACGTATTGCGCTGCGGCAGCGTTCGTAGAGGGGCCCGCATTGCCGCTAGTGTATTGACTGAGGTCCGGAAGCGATATGTTGCCAAACGGCGTTCCGACTGTCGAACCCGCTGGATTGTTCGCAATCCACGCGTCAATGCCTGCCTGTTGTTCCGGCGTCAGGGTTATCTGGGATGGTCCTCCAAAAGTAAGACCCGCCCCCGGGCTGACTGCCGTGCCCGGCTCAATGCCTGCCTGTTGTCCCGGCGTCAGGGTTGCATCGGCAAGCTGGCCATCTGTGTAAAAGTCCGAAGCGGGGACGTAGTAATCTTCCGGATTAATATTGCCCCGACCCGGCGTTGTACCCGGCGTTGTACCCTGTGCCTCGGCTGCTGCCTCTGCGGCAATGTTTGGATTAACCCCGAAAGACGACAAGTCCATGTTGCCAAGGTTCAACCCGCTTAGATCGATTGTTTCGCCGCTCGGCAAGGTGACGGTGTTGCCAACCAAGCCTTGCGCCACAGAAGAAACATCGGGGACGTCGGTAACCATGCCTTCGGTGTAGTCTTCTTGACCCGGAGCCGTCGCGGGCATCGACTGTTGCTGATTTACCGGCAACGCAAAGTCTTCCGTAATTTGGAATCTAGGGGCCATCGTTTCAATTCCGCTAGGGGCAGACGGCGGCATAGGACCAATACCGGGAACCCCCATGTTTGGCGGCATGGTAATACCCGCCTCAGCCAAATCAGCCTGCGTCATACCCGCATATGGGTCAAACTGCGGAGCAGGCGCTACAGGAGCCGGAACAACTTCTGGAGGCGGCGCAACCATCGCGGGCGGGGGCTGGTTCGGAAGATTAAACTGGCTCAGATCAATGTTGCTCAGATCAATGTTGCTAAAATCCAGTGGGGGAATATTGATGTTGTACATCAGACAGCTCCTTTAGCGGCGAATTAGCACCCTAGATAACTGGTGCCCTTAATGGCCGCACCGGCACCACGCATTTTCATCTTGCGAGGCTTGTCGCTCGCCATTGGCGCAGGAGCGGTCTTGCCATACGGCACACGACCCTGACCTTTAATGTCCGCGTACTCTACCGCCTTGGGAGCGTCCTTTGGGGCAGAGCCGTTCACTTTCACTGTCCGATTTTTCATGTTGGTCTCCTAAATGGACTGTTTAGAGATGCTTGCTGCATCACTTGCTGCGTATTAATGGGCGAGCCGTAAGCCGTAGGAACAGAAGCCTGTCCGCTAGGCGGGCGATAAAACGGCGTCAAACCGCCTACCATTCCAACCGAATAAGACGTCGGGCTAGTTCCGTAAGTCCCGGACGTGGCTTGTTGCTGTTGCGTGTTGCCCGTGTCTGGGTTCTCCTGAACCAACGAGCCAATACCGCTGTCCATAGCAGTCGTGCCCGCGTTAATGTTGTCCATCGACGTCATGCTGTACGGAATAAAATTATCAATGCTTCTGCCGCTAGAATACTGGTCAACCAAGCCTTGAGCCGCATCCAGAGCTGCTTGATTGTTCGGAGCGTGTTGCTGCACAAACGCAAGGCGGTTTTGAGCAATTTCCGGATTGGATTCCATCAAAGAATTGTTATAGGCAATCTGGCTTGTGTTAAACTGATCGTGTGCCGCCTTATATTGCGGATCACTAACCACGCCGCCAGCCCACGTATTTAGGTGCCAATCAGCAAAGTCATCACCCGAAGACATATTGTCGAAAGCGCCCAGACTATCCGCAGCCTCATACAAAGCCTTCTGCGTCATACGCTTAGAACCGTCGGCAAACGTCAGCAAAACCATGTCGTTGCCTAACGCCTCGTTTTGGCCACTGCTCACATCCGTCATTTTTACAGCGCCGCCGTCCTCAAACCGCTGCGGATACGCATAGTTCAAGCTCTTGCCCATCATTGCTGCGGCCCCCCTTGGTTACGCTGCTTCAACAGCTCACGCTGCATTGCAGCGTCGATGCGAGCCTGAGTTTGACGCTCTTGCGCCGCCAACCGCTCTCCAAACTGCTGAGAACGAATTTGCTGACCCTGCGCGTCCAACTGTACCTTGGCTTGGTCGATCTGCTGATCGGCCTGATCCGAAGCAGCCTTTTGCTGCAACTCGGCTTCCTTGAGCTGTACAAGTGGGTCCGGGGCCCCCGCGCCAGACATCTGTTGTGACATCTCGCGAACCTGTTGCAGACCCTCGGCAACAAACTGAGCCGTAAGCTGCTCCATTTGCAACATTTGTTCGTCGTCGGCTGGCTGACCGCCTTGTTGCTGAACCATCTGCAAATATTGCTGCGCTGCCTGCTCGCGAGCCGCAATCTGGACATGCTCCATAACGTGCTTCTGCAAGTTGATAGCGACCGGAGGCATCTGACCAACCATGGGCGTCGCGCCAAAAGTAAGGTGTGCCGTGATGTGCGCCTGATGGTTCTGACCTTCAAACGCCGTCATCGGCAACTGATCCAGTGCGTTGATGTTCTCTTGTGCCGGATCAAGCGGCTCTGGGATTTCCGCAGGCGTCGCCTTCATCAAACGGTCCACATCGCTCACACCCAAAGCCTCATACATGTCACGGAAAACCTCGTGCATGTTGTGTATCTCTGGTGCTTGGGCCGCGAGCTGTAGTTTGGTTTGCGCGAGCATAATCCGCTGCGCTTGGCTGAATACATTCGGGTTGCTGACAGGAATAACGTCCACGCGGTCGTCAAAATCCTTTGCCATGATCGTCTGATCGTTGCCCGGAACAGAGTACGGATACTCCTGCGGCAAGCTCTCAGACATCACGCGAGCTAGAATTTTAAACTCCTGACGCATCGCGTAATGCAGGCGCTTATGAACAGCACTCATGACCCGCGAGCCTTGCTCCATCATGGCAATAGTCGTGCCAACAGGGGCTTGCTGGTTGCCGTCACCAACCTTCAAGTCAGTGATAGTCGCGAACCGCTGGCCAGCCTGCACAACAAAACCAAGAAGGTTAAACAGCGTCTGGTCAGGGCCCTTAAACGGCAAGGGCATGAGGCTATCGCGGATAGCCCCACCGGGAGCGTCCACGTCTCGGAACTCACCGGGCTGCAAAGGATCGTCGTCATCTCTGATACGCAGCCCACGGGCCTTGAAGCCCGCTGGGAGGTTGGACAACGTACCAGCATCGATCAACTGTCGCAGTGCCGCCGTGGCGGTCCGTGACAGACCACCAATCGTATGTATCAGACCCAAGCCATAAAACCCGAAGCCGGGCAGGAACTTGTAGTGAGTGAAGTATTGGATTTTCTTTTTAAGCTCGTCTTCTTCACGGTAGTTACGGCGGATCGACAAAACCTGACCGTTGTCCAAGGACATCGTCACAACGTAGGGAACGCGAATACCAGTTGGTTCGCCGTCTTCGTCTACGTCTTCATAGCCCTCAAGGTCCAAATCAACGTGGCACTCAAGGATTGTGCAGTCATAATCAATCTGCGAAGGCTCCATCCCGTCAATACGATCAATCGTATCTTCGACTTGGTTAAGCTCTTTCTGAGCAGGGATGACCTCAACGTCCAAATACGTCCCCGCCAACTGGCGCTTGCGCAAATCGTTGAGCGACATCCGCACAACCTGCGTGATGTTCGGACATGTTTCGAGGTCCGCGGTCTCATACGGAACAACCAAGTTCTCCGCAGGGACAAACTTGGATACCGCTCGACCAAGCGTTTCGTCATAGTACGTTTTCTTGAACGTAGAACCCGCCAGCGGCAAATAGAACAGCATTTGGTCCATGTCTGGCGTGTATTCTTCCATCACATTCGTGATGTAGTAGTTCATAAACGTCTTAACGCGCTGCGCTTGAGCCACCTTTTCGTTTGATTCAGCGCCCATAACCACAGTGCGGACGGGCCCCGAAGGAGGTAGAAGCTCGTTAAATGCCTGCGCTTGGAACTGCGTCGCAGCTTCCGCCAATAGCGGGTGCGTTACGCCAGTCGCGCCACGGAAAGGCTGCGTCCGCTCTTCGTAAGTAAAGCCCAGAAGCTCCAGACCATCCTTGTACGCATCTTCCCATTCCTGACGGCCCGCCTTGTTGGCGTCGTATTCGTCCAAAAGCTCACCCGCAATACGGGCCAGCTCGCGATCCGGCATCTCTTCCGCCAAGTTCGAATAAAAATCTTCGCTTTCACCACGCATGTCCTGCGGATCAAAGTCTATCTCGACACCACCGTCGTCCGTCTGAGTAATCCCAATCTCGCCAACACCCGAAGCGTCGATCATTGCAGTAACGTCGTTTTGACCGCTCGGAAGCTCAATCTCCAGCTCCGCGTTCAATTCGTCTTCGTTGAGCTGAGACGGAACCATCGTGTCCATCAAGCTGCTTTTGTATCCGTTGCGTGGTTCTGCCATCTAACTCTCCCTGATACGACTACTGATAATTTCGGTACTTCCTTGGCGAAAAGCCAAGTACCTGACGCGTCGTATCGAAATACCCCTGCTCATTGCGAGGGAAGTAAACATCCGGCCCCGTCTCCGGAGACACAAAGTTCCGTGGGGCGCGGGGCTGTTCCGGGGCAGGCGTCATCTGCGCCTCCGAAGAACGACCCATAATTACATCAAGTTGCCTGAATATCTCCGCGTCGACCATTTGTGTCAACTGTTGAGGCGTCGCGTTAATACCAGCCTTCATGAATAGCTGACGACCAACAGCGTTGTTCCGCTGATCCATCGCAACGTCTCTTGCGTTCTGACCACCCAACGGAAACGGCGCAAAACGATCCAAAAACTCGTTGAACGTACCAGCCGTCTCCGCAGTCTCAGGACCATACTCCTTTGCCATTACCGCAGAACCCAGCATATGCGCACGAGCATCCTCTAACTCAGGATACGTCGGCATGTCACGACGACCCTCGGGACGCGCCATCCGGATACTCTCCGGCTCAGAACCAGTAGGAATAACCATCTGACCAGTTTCCTGATCGATAACAGCCGGGTAGTTGTACTCATCAATGAGCTGCGCCATAAAGCTCGGGTCCGAACCATAAAGAGCCGCGGTCCGCGAACCGCCGACCCGGGCACTCTCCCGGAGTCCCTCAGTCGGATCACCATCACCAAGAAGTTTGTCATACAATACAGTGCCAAAACCCGACTCTTCCGGGGCCCCTTGCGAAACTTCTTCAGGCATGTATTCTAAATAAGCTGGATCAGAACCGGGGGCCGTGGTCTGCAAATCAATAAGCGTAGGGTCTCCGCCGTCCTGCATATAACGTACAGGATCGTAACCGGCTGCGCCTAAATTAACAGCAGACTTGTACATATGGCCGCCTTTCTGGTTTAATAATACATTCGCACTCTAACAGAGTTTTGTTCATCTTCCCAGTCATCAGTTGGGAGTTGGACAAAATTTCCTTGCCTATATCGCATAAGAGCCTGCGTCATACTATCAACCAAGTCATCATGCTCCCCATTCGGAAACGCCGCAACTTCCTCTACTAGCTCATCTGCCCACACCTCATCGGGGGCCCAAACCATACCAGCCTCAAACAAGGGTGAAACACTATGAACTCTTGATACCTTATCGTTGCCTCGACTCGGTGTAAAGTTAACAACAGGTATCCCCATGTTCCGCAATTCGTGCGTCAAAGGCATACCACTCGCCTTCGCCTCAACAATTACCGTGTCAGGCTCCCAAAATTTGTAATTCTCCAAAGCAACCTGCTTCAACTCCGGGAAATCCCACCTCCCCTTCTTACTGTCCAACAAAATCAAATTTGGACCCGAACCACCCTCGTTCGGATAAAATACACCCCACGTCGTAATCGCACTAAAGTCAGCCGTCTCCCGCTTACTAAAAGCCGTATCATAACTCTGGATCACATATTCTAACTGCGGAACCTTCGGCTTGTCCCAAACACGCCACCACTCCCGCTTGATAATCGCGTTCTCTTCACCCGTAGGATTTTGCTGATACTGCGCGTTCCACTTGCTCGGAGGAATAGACGCCTTAACCGCAGTCAAATCCTCCAAACTCCAAAACTCAGGCCAACACGGAGTCCCATCCTCAAAAATTGCAGGTAATTCAACAACTTCCCATTGATCCGCTAACGGGTCTTTAGCCATCGCCTTCAATAACTGACCCGTCATGTCCTTCTCAGACCACCGCGTCTGAACCAAAACAATCGAACCACCCGGCTGAAGACGCTGTCGGGGGCCCCCAGTGTACCAATCCCAAGCATCGTCAAAACCACTATTGCTCATAGCAGTCTGCTCAGAATGAGGGTCATCGATAATCACCAAATCACCACCACGTCCAGCCAAGTTCGAACCAACACCAACCGCGTAGTACATACCACCCTTGTTCGTGTCCCAACGTCCACTCGCCTTACTGTCCGCAGCCAACTTTACCTCCGGGAAAATCTCCCGAAACTCATCACTCTCAATCAAATTCTTCGTCTTACGGCCAAAGTTAACCGCCAACTCAGTCGTGTGCGTCGCCTGAATGATCTTCTTCTTAGGATCACGGCCCATGAACCACGCCGGAAACAAAAAGGACGCAAACTCACTCTTCGTGTGCCGCGGTGCCATGTTGATAATCAGACGCTTCAACTCGCCACGAGCCACCCGTTCAAGCTTCTCTGCAATGATCCGGTGATGACGGCCCGCGATGAAGTCAGGCCAAACTGTTTTCACGAAAGTTAAAAAATCATCTTGGCACTTCTCGTTCTTTTCGAGCTGCGCGAGCCGCAGTTCAAGCTTCAATTTTTTCTCTTCTAAGGCTGGATTTGCTGCTGCACTCATAGGGGCCCCTAGCTAACTTTTCATACGCAGTTTTTAATGTTTCACGTGAAACATTCACGCGTGTTCCACGTGGAACATAGCACGAAATATATGCGATTTTAACCGCAAATATAAGACAGTTAAAGCCCGTTCAAAAAATCACGTAATTATTTGCGAGAAACATGGCCCTAGCCACCGTGACCGGAACGCGGGGGCGGGGGTCGCGGCGCGTCGATTTCGGTCGTCGATCTGTGCCTTTTGACCCGATATATAGGGGCCCCTGCCCGTTTTTCTCGGCCTTCGGATGTCGGCCCGCGGTCCATCAATCGCGGCGCGTTGCCCTCGATCCGTCGGCCCTCGGCCCGTTGCCGATGGCCAGCCGTCCGCGGTTTAACTGGCGCGGGCTGGGCTGCTCGATCCGCTAACTTTTGCCCGCTGCGCTCGGCCCGTTGCCCTCGATCCGCGGCGCGATAACTGCCGCCCGCTGGGCTCGGCCCTCGGTCCCGTAGGTTTCGCCCCCTGTGGGCGGGGCGCGGCCCGCCTTGTTTAACGGTTTTAATCGTGGCCATAAAAAAGGCCGCCCGAAGGCGGCCAGTGTTGCGCGGTGGCGGTGGTTTAGCTGATGTCGATATTCACGACTATTTCGCCGTCTTGGATCATGTCGCGCACCTCGCGGCGGATGTCGTCGCCCAAATCATTTTCCAGCCGTTCGACCCGCTCGCGTAGGTCTTCCAGCGGGCGGCATTGCTCGACGGCATCGTCAATCATCCTTTCAAGCTCGGGCCGAATAATGGCCAGCAACGCGGCGGCGGCCTCGTCGCGCTGGGTGCGTATGCTTTGAATTTCGCCGCTCATCTGATTAACGCTACGCTCTAAGCGTTCGGCATAGTCGCGCAGGTTTTTAATGTCATGCGCTGCGCCGTCCAAATCTTTCGCGGTTTCCTCGCGGCCTGCCTCGCGGGTGTCGGCTGCTAAGGTGTGCAGGTAGTCGGGGTTTGTTTTTAAATCGATCATGGCTTGCGCCTCCGTAGTTGTTAAAAGTTGCGACGGGTTGCCCCCCGTCATCTGCGATTATATGCGATAACTTTTAAAAAAGTAAATCCCCCAAATAAAAAGGCCGCCCGAAGGCGGCCCAGTGTCCAGCGGTTGCGCTGGGTTTAATCAAAGCGGGCGATCTTGTAAGGCCCGTCCAAACCGATGCGGACTGCGGTTATTCCGTAGTCATAAACAAAACAGAAAACGCGGCCCTCGAAACCAAAGCGGGCCAGCGGCTGCAAGTCTGCGTCGTCTTCGTGTTCGCTGCGGTAGGTGCCCGCAGGGTCCAGCGATCCGCCGAAGGGATAGCAAAAGCCGCCCATTCCGTAAACCTCGTCCATTGCCTCGCAGATACCGTCGAGCGACAATCCCAGCTCGCCGTTGCTCACCTCGACGCAAGCGGCGCAGAAAAAGTCGGGGATGATCCCGCAAGCCTCGATGATGTCGGCGGGGCGGGCTGCTCCGATGTTCTGATCCCGTGCGGGATTTAAAACGCGGTCGAGAATGATTTCAGACGGGCGAAAGTTTAAGTTAAATATTTGTGCCATGTTGGCCTCCGTAGGTTTTAAGGTTGCCGAGGTTGCCCCCTCGGTGTCTGCGATTATATGCGATAACTTTTTAAAAAGTAAAGCCCCATAAAAAAGGACCGCCCGAAGGCGGCCCAGTTACTACGGCGGCGCGGTGGTTTTATGCTGCGACCTTGTCCAGCAATGCCCCCGCCTTACGCTCGATTTCTATGCGGGCGTCTTGGTGGGGAATGTCGCGGGCGATTGCGGTAATCGCTTGCGCTGCATCCCATACGGTTTCGACGGGGCGGCCCTCTTCCTGAATGTGGCGGGCTGCCGCTGCTTTGGCCATGCGTCCAGACAATCCCGCCCGCTTAGTCAAAAAGGCCAAGCGGTCGTCGTCATCGCTCGCAACTTTGGCGGCCTTCGCTGCCTGTACACCCTCGACAAAAGTCGCGGTCGATCCGCTCGCGAAAGATTGCAACGCGGGGCGGGCCTCCGCTGCGAAACGGTCGGGCGCAAATTTAGTGTGACGGATTTTAATTTCGTGGAAATTCTCCACGCCCCAAAGGTTGCGATTCATGCAAACCCCGCGCAGATACATCGCCGCAATGCCCGCGGTCTTGCTGCCCGTCTCACTATTCCACGCGTAGAAACCGCGAAACATCAAATCGGGCTCGCCGTTCGCAAGCTTGCCGACCTCGATGGGGTTGCGGTCGTCAACAAGGAAAACGAAAACGTCGCGGTCGGATGCGAAAAGGGTCGTCGTGTCCATGCTCACGGGGATTTCGGGATCATATACCGCCAGCCCGTTTGATTGTCCGACCATCATGCCGGGCACCTTCCAGCGTCCGCCCGACGCGTCGACCAATTGTTTAATCGGTTCCAAAATTTCCCAGTCATAAATGCGGCCATAATCGGGCCCAGTTGCCGCCCGCAGTTCGCCGCCGTCTTGCTGGTGTCCGTAAACTTTAACCAGCTCGCGGCCTCGATTATAACGCAAACCCCATTGGATACAGTCCGCCGCAAGCGGGGCGGGCAGGTCTTTCAAATATCCAGACGGTGCGCCCGCAAGTTGGGCAAGCTGTCCAAAGCTCCAATTGGTCGGGGTGTTGATATGCTCGCGCCCGTTGTCGTCGTCATATTCGACAAAGATATTCCCCGCGCTGGGGCTGCCCTCGTCGATGTCGCCCACGATTTTCATGCGGTGCGTGTCGACGGTGCGCGACGTCATGCGCTGGGCGTCGATCTTTTTATAAGCCAGCATATCGTCGAGCGACAAAAACTTTTGATCGTCTGGGCGGCTAAACCATTGCGACGAAACTGCGCTGTTTCCGATGCCATGTGCGAATGCGTTAGTTGTGTAAGTCATGATTTTTTACTCCGTAAAAGTTAAAAGGACAGCCCATTGCCCGAGCTGCCCTTATAATGTCGCATAAACTTGCATACGGTGCAAGCTTATTTTTTCAAAAGTTATTCGGCCCCGATGTCGCCCGCAACATGGTGGCGGATGATCGACCGCGGCGGCAGTGATTTAGCAAAGCGCCGCACCTTTTCCGCGTCGGTCTCGTCGGGCTGCTGGGCGTTCGCTGTTTCATCCCACCAAATTCGGCAGTTGCCCGCGTCGGCATAACATCCCCCGCGGGTCGTCGGGTCGGCTGCTTTTCTTTTGCTGGGTCCATGCGCTGTAAATCCGATGATGTAATCACGATCCAGACGGGCGCAAAGCGGCACACCGTTGCCACAATCGCGGCAAGAAAACCCCTCGCGATATTCTGCTGGGCATCGGACAATTTTTACACCGAACGGGGCCGACTGCGTTTTGCTGCCCTGCCAGTAATCTTCGCGCAATACGACGACCGACGGCACCCCGTTATAAATCGACGCGGCTGCGGCGGCTGGGCTCTCGGTCGAAAAGTTTATGACGGTCTTGCCCTCTTTCAACTTTTTGCCCCAGCCATAAACCAGCGGGTCAAAATGTGAATAGGTAAAAGACACACCTTTGCGCGGCACCGCGTCCAGCAATGCGTCCAAATATTCCGCGTCTAATTTCTGCGCACCTTTGCCGCTGCAATTCATTTTGCAATTGGCTGGGCAGGTTGCGTATTTCTCGCCGCTGCCCGCTCGATAAGTTACCGCGACGCCTTTGGTTTTGGTTGCGCGGCTCATTTCAACAGTCTTTAACATGGTTTGCCCTCCGTAGTGATATAAGACTTATCGCATATCATAAGGCATAAAAAAGCCCGCAGTCAAGCGGGCAATTTTCTGGAAAGTTATCTGCGCCTTTTTCGGACGCGTTGCTGCGGTCGTTTCATCGGTCGCCCGCGCTTTTGTTTCTCTTCCCATTCGCGGACCTTGTCGGGGCCATGTTTCAAATATGCCCAAAGTTTTGCGAATATCATCATGACCCATCCCCCCAGTCTTTTTGATCCCCGCGCTCTTCCGCATCACGAAAGCCCGCAGTGTATGCGGTGATTTCTTCCGCAGTCATGTCGGCCAGCTCGACCTTGTCGCTGGTGTAAGTGTCTTTCACAAAATAATGCGGCTCGAACGGGCGGCCATACCAAAAGTCTGCGCTGCCTCGGTCATATGGTCCGCCGTGTCTATCATCATATGTTTTCATTACACCCTCCCAAACCGTGGTTGAATTTCATCACGAAACCGCTGTTCTAAATCCTGAATAAACGTTGTGAACTCATCGTCCATGCTCTCGTACAAATTAACATCAGGAGAGTCGGCTTTGTTCTGTTCAACATATTCCGCGGCCCACGCGTTAATGTGGTGGTAAATAAAGTTCTCTAACTTTTCTTGGCTCAATGGCAAGTTCATGCTTTTTCCTCCCGCATTTCCGCGACGTCGTAATTGTCGTCGTAGTCGCCGTCATAGCTTTTGTGGAAGGAATAATCGCCGTCACAAGCTTTCTTATATGCTTCGTCCTCGTTGTCTGCCTCGACATGGTAGACGTCCGCCACGGTGTAATACCGTGTTACTTCGTACTTTTTCATCTCATAACCTCCGTAGTTTAAAAGAGACTATGCGATCTTATGCGATTATCTGGGACTTATCAAGCCAAAAATGATTTCCCAATCTGGGTCGCCTTCTACCTCGTACAGGGGCTCGACCTCCAAACCTTCCAGCTTCAGGTCCATCGCGGCGTTAGCTGGATACAGGAAAATTTTTTGCGGCATAGTTTTTGTTTTCTTTTTCAAAACCAAAACCCACGCACTGGCATGGGAATGATTTGAAAGCCAAGCGACTTGGTGGGGACGCAGCTCGACGGCTTTGCCCCCCGTCGCCTTCAGCTCAACAAAATGGAAGTCTCCGTCTTCGTCACAAAGCAAGACGTCAGGAACCCCGGGCATCGCCCACGTTTCAAGCCTCGTCGCTGTAATCTTCCGCGAACTCTTCGTCAGCCCCCTCTTCATCATTTGCCAAAAGTCGGACTCTCGCTTTGTCGCGGTTCTGGGAATTGCTTTGTCCTTCGGGAGTAACGTCGATAGTGATCGGGGCATATTGGTTTTTTATCTCTTCAAGGGCCTTCAGCACATCTTCCTTGCTCATACTGTCGATGCTGCCGTGGCGGATTTCTGATTTGCTTACATAAATGTCGCCCTGCGCTTGCCCCCGTCGATACTCAGCTTGGACTGCTGCTGAATATGCGCCGTTCTGCAAAGCCATATCACGGATGCTTTGCAAATCTCTCAGGTGTCGTTGGTACGTCACGCCAAACTTTTCGTCCAACTCGGCTCGATAAGCTTGGATGGCTGCAACAACATGCGGGCTTATGTGTGGATTGGTTAGCTCATAGGCCCGACTATGGGCAGAGCTTGCGGGATAGCCTGCATTGATGGCCGCTTCCCTCATAGTGATCTGGCCGTCTTTTGAGACCAGCTCTTTTACAAACAGCTCCTGCTTGCGGGTCAAAGGTTGGGCCTTGGTAGCCCGTGGTCTTCCGCGTTTTCTTACAGGGGCCACAGGTGTGGATTTTGCGGTGTCCCCTTGTTTTCTTCGAGCCATGGCATTCTCCAGTTAATTAGAGGTAGTTTGCCACAAACTAGCCCTTTTGTTTATATAGAGCCAGAAAAATATTTTTTAAAAAATTTCTCCGCGACCCCCTTAACGCACTTCTGTCCCTTACTGGTTACACAAACTCTGGTTACGTTACGTTTTTGATTTCTAGTTTATGAAACTTGTAAGTCTATATAACATAAAGGCTTTTTGCCCAAAGTTACACGGTTACACCGGTTACGGCCATTTTCGCCTAAAAATATTTTTTTATTTCTGGCTCTATATATAAGGAACCGGCGTTTTCGGTGTTGCCCCGCGGGCCGTGATCCGTGGTTTATGGGTCTTGAATTTGTTAAGCTGCGCCTTGGCCCGGCCTGCGTGACTCCTAAAGCGCCTACTTTTGTGGGTGAATCAAACTGCGTAGGTCGGGTCACCTTTTTAGAAGGGCGGCAAGCGCAGCGTCGATCTCGGCTTTCGATCCGCCGCATGACCTGCCCGCCCAAAAGCCACGTTCGACCTCTTCCTCAAGTTCTCGGACCTTGGCCTCCGCTGTAGACGCCCGTGCCGCCCACTCTGCCCGTGATGCCGCCATTATCTCGGGGTCGTCGCCCGTGTCGGCTATCACGTCTGCAACCATAGAGCGCAGGGTTTTGCTCTCGGCTTCCAGCTCCTCAATGCGGTGCATGGCGTCCTCTGCACATGACCCAACATAGAAGTGGCTACGCTCAACTGTAGCTTGCTTGTGTAGACTTTGCAGCCGCTTCATCAGATCATCACTCATCGTCTTTCTCCACCAACTCATATGTTTTCTCAAAGATGTCTGGCTTGCAGGGATAGAACTCGCCGTTGACGCCTTTGATAATCCAGTCTCCATCAGAAACCTGCATTTCGCCCTCAAGCGTCGATATAATTGGGCCGATTTCATTACACCAACACGCCCCACCAAAGAATTCAACGGCAGCAGTAAGGTTGTTTGCCTTGTATTGCATTGCCTCAATCACGACAGGCTTCTTGCGGTATTGAGTCATTCTGTTTCTTCTTCCCCGTAATCGACGTCCCATAGTTCGGGCTGTTCTGGTTCGAGTTCATCTTTCCAGACTACGCCAATGACGTATGTTGAGTTGAGGCAGATGGTTGTGTCGTCGTCTTCGAGGACGACGTGGACGTATTTATCGTCCCAAGCCCATGTTTTGACGTCTCGATAGATCAGGGGTTGGGTTTGTCCTGACGCTGGGTGCATGTTTACTGTGAGTGCTTTCATTGTTCTTCCTCCGCGATGTACACGCGTTTCATCGGCTTCGTTCTGAAGAAGCCTTTGTACTGTGGATGTTGGTGCATGAACAAACGTGCATAGAGCGCGATGTAGTCATTGCTGATTTTGTAATCGTCTCCGGTGGTGACGATCATGGTCTCCCACCGGATTCGATTGACGATTAGCCAAGCGGACAAGCGAGAGTGTCCTCGCTCGATAGCTTGGAAGGTGAAGCGTTCGAAGAGTTTGTAGAACTCGGGGTTTTGTTTGTGCCACGCCCACCATTTTTCTTTAAGGTCTTCCTTCATGTAAACAACATGACGGCGATGCCAGCCAACAAGGCTCCTACTACGGCTTGAGCTATATAGCGTTTTGTCTTGGATGGTTCCTCGACAGGCTCGAAGTCGTAGAGGTCGTTCACGCCTTCATGTCGACGGGCGGCTTCTTCGGGCGACATTTGGTGTTCGCCGAACAGAGCATTGAGCCCCGGTTCGAGTTCCTTGGCCAGTTCGGCGGAGGGGATGGGCGCTTTATCGACTTTGGCGCAAGCGGCTTTGATGTCTTTGACCGGCTGTTTCATCCAGTTGGGGTCGTTGCCTTTGAGCAGCCATCCCATGACTTCGCCTCGATCCCAGCGGTTGACTTTCTTCGGCCCGCGGGCGTTGTTGCTTGCGATTTTCTTTGGTTTTGGGAACGTGCCCAGTTTGACGCGACGATAGACAGTGGGCTTTGAGACTTTTGCCATCAAGCACACTTCGTCGATATTGATAAGGTCTTTCATAGGTGCATCTCCATAGTTTTGACACTCATCGATAATATGCGAAGTTATGCGATGTTGTCAACAAGCTTAGTGGATTTCGTCGCTAGACGGATGCGTGATGATTGTTGTTTCGGTGTGGAATGCTGCATTGGATATGCAGGACGACAGCATACCCATTGCGGTTTGGGTATCGGGTGAAACGGCGATGAGGTGTGTGAGAATTTGCGTGAGTGCCCCGCCGAGAGCGGGGCCTTTGCCCAGCCCCATGGCATCAAATTCCTCCAGCAACTCCTGCGTACAGTCTGCTGCTGTTAGAAAATCATCTTTAGCTTGTTCAGCCAGTGAGGATGCGTTGCCATGCTTTTTCGAGTTCATTCACTTTTAACTTTTTAGCCTCTGGCTTCAACTTATCATCATTCTCGATTGCCGTCATTTGGTTATTGACTGCCGTGTTGACCTGCGCCACGGCCCATGACCAATCGATTTCGTTTACTCGCTTTTTGGCTTCCATGTATCGACCTCCGCATACCACTTGCCGGTTTTGCTTTCACAGACTTGAACGTTGATCCACTCGCCTGTCTGGCCCGTGAGCCACGCAGCGAGTTCTTCGCGTTTGATGCTGATGTTACATTTGATCCAGTCGGGAGCCGTGTCCCGTGGTTTTTTGGCGATGAGGCCGTCGACGAATTGCTTTTGGTTTTCCATTTTTCTCTCCTTAAACGAGGTGCCCCCAGCCGGGGGCAACCGAACTGGGGGCTAGTCTCTTCTACGGAGTGCAGCCGAAGCCGCGAAAAGAACTATACTCCCAGAGTATGCGATTTGCAACACTTAATCGCATAGATCACTTGGGTACTCGGCATCGGGCATTCTGTCATGGATGTCGAGTTTGCACCGCGGGCATCGACGGTGAAGCTTTTCCTCAGTCTTTTCAATAACTTGCAAAGACGTCTCGCACTTTGGGCAAAGGTTTTGGATTAAACGCTTGTGGATTTCACCCGCGGCGCTCGTCAGGTCGCTCATCGATCACCTCAACTTCACCATGCTTTTCTTTGTACCAATCGAATACAACGCGCAGTTGACCACCGATGGTTCGACCTTCGTGTTTCGACATTTCTTTGATTTCCTCGTAAACCTCTCGCGGCACAAGGATGCTCTTCCAGCGTGTTGTATCCATTAAATTTCTCCAGCATACCCGGGCATGTGTAGGATATTATAGGAGATTATAAGAGAACGCAAGAAAAACCCCGCCGAAGCGGGGTTAGTTGAGGTAATAGCCACAGGCGGGGCTATCGAGCAGTCTGGAGATATTATTTCGCTTCGCCCCACGACGGACCAATCTCGACGTCGCACTTGCTTGGGACTTCCAGCGGAACAGCCTGTGTCATGATATTAGCAATCTCATGAGCTTCGTCAACGCTTTTAACCGACATAGCGATTTCATCATGGATTTGGATCATCGGAAGACGGCCTGTCTTGTAGATGTCCACCATAGCTTTCTTTGTCATGTCCGCAGCCGATGCTTGGATCAAGCGGTTCAACGCTTTGTAGGTGTATGCCCGCTTCAGCCTTGCGGTTGGCCCGTAGGTATCGACCGCTTCGCGGTAGGGCAAGGCTTTGTTCATGGCGAACGTGTCGGGCTCCCACAAATCGAAGCGGCATTTACGGCCAAGCAACGAGCGCAGCGTACCTTTGGACGATTTCTCGTTCAGACGGTTCGTGACGCCATTCATCAGGCCCTTAACGAACGGAACGCGGTCGTGGTATTGCTTGATGATTGCTTTGGCTTCTTCCACGGTGATGTCGAGCTGTTCGGACAGTTTATTCACGCCCATGCCGTACATCATGCCGAGGTTGATGGTCTTTGCCTGCTTGCGCGGAATGTTAGCCATTTCGGCCACCATGTCGTGGAAGTCGGTCGCCGGGTTGTTGTTATATGCCTCGACGAACTCCGCAGCGCCCTCAAGGGGCAATCCTCGCGTTTTTCCATATACATGCGCATAATGGGTCAAGATGCGTGGTTCCTGTTGCGAGAAGTCAATGGCCGCCCACTGTTCGCCTTCCTCTGGGAGGAACAGACTACGGATCATTGGACCCAGCTCGGGATCGCGGGCCGGGATTTGTTGCAGGTTGGGGTTGGACATAGAGAACCGCCCGCTGACCGTGCCCCCATCATCAGAACGGATTTGGTTGATATGAGCATGTATTCTGCCGTCACTGTGGCAGTGTTTCATGATGGAGTTGATGAAGGTTCCGGATGTCTTGTTCAGGTTCCTTGCTTGGACGATGAGCTGCGCGAGGGGATGCTCATGCTCTTGGAGGAACAGCTTCGTGAACGACGGTGCGCCTTTTTCGGTCTTTGGATATGCGACGCCGACTTTGTCGAACGCTTTCGAGAGCGACTGAGCAGCCCAGATTTCGACATCGCTGCCAACGACGTGCTTGATTTGCTTCAGGACTTCCCTCTCTCGTTTGAGCAGGTTATCCCGCGTTCTCTCTACCCTATCGGTGTCGACACGGACACCGCGCATGGTCATGTCAACGAGACATGGGAGCAGATCAAGTTCGAGGTTTGCGATAGGCCAAAGGTCTTCTTTGCCAAGCTGTACGGAGAAGTAATTCCAGAGTTCGAGGGTCAATACGGCGTCAGCTTCAGCGTAAGGTCCAACGTACATGGCTGGCATCTTCCACATTTCAGCTTTCGGGTCGATGCCGAACTCCCTTGCAGCTTCGACAAGGGCCTTCTCTGATTTGGTTTTGTTAAGGTGGTCGTAGCACAGCGCGTTCAGGCTGTAGCTGAACCGGTTTTCATCCAACAGGGATGCCACCACCATAGTATCGATGATGCGGCCTTTGACCTCGAAGCCTGACGCAGTAATCCAGCCCAAGTCATACTGGGCGTTGTGCATGATTTTATCTGCGGTGCATTCGAAAACCTTTTTGAGCCACCGGTTGACGATCTTTTCGTCGAGATTGCCGCCGCCGAGGTGTTTGACTGGCAGGTAACCTGACCAGCCGTCCACCGCAACCGCATAGCCGACGATGTATCCGTCCTTAGTTGGCCAACCCGGACCATTCTGTTTTAGGTTCGGGTCTTTTGTTTCCACGTCGATTGCAATTTTCTTTGCCGACGTGATGTCTGGTAATTCGAGCGGGGGAACCCACTCACTTTTCGGTGCGAACATCGCCATTTGTAAACCCGCCACGTGCATACTCCATTGTTTGTTCCACGGACCGTGCATCGAGGGCGACGAACTCTGCCCCAAGTGCCGAGTATCCGACTTTATCGACCCATGAGTCGTATTTATCCATATTGGTAAGTAGTCTGCTGGTTTTTAGCCAGTCCATCATGAGAGCCACGTGAGACGGGGTTAGATGCCCATGCGTCTTGAGCGCCTCTCTGACGATGATGTTCCAGCCTTCGCAGATACGACCATGGTTATCGTAAGCGTCACCATAATCTGCCGCTCTATCGCCGTTTATCAGGTCTTTTGCGGCATCTATCACCTCGTTGCGCCGCATCAGTGTTCCACCTGATTAACGTAACCTGTGTGAACAAACTCGCCGAGTTCTTTGTCGTACTCGAACTTCACGGCAGGAATGTCTTCGTCTTTAACGGTAGGGTCGTTCCACATCTTTTGTGCCCGGTGCGCATCAAAGTCGGTGACGCCCATCTCTTTGTACTGCTCGCGCTTTTTGCGCTCGTGTTCTTTCCATTCATCCCAAGTCATCTTCATAGGTCATAGCTCCTTGATATGTCTTCCGCGTCGACGATGTAGAGGTTTTGCTTGGTCCGTGTGACGCCGACGTAGAACACACGGTGCATGTCATCAGGATTGATGCGCATTTGTTCGTCTGCTGCTGGACTGAGGTCCGTGAACAGCACGACGTTATCTGCTTCCCCGCCCTTTGATCCGTGGATCGTGGACGCTGTGATGCGGGGGATGCCATTGAACTTCTCACCACGGCGTAACAGGGCCGTGATGTATGCCCGGTCTGTCTCGGGCAGCTTATCCATGGCGTCAGACCAGATCATGTTGGGGTCTGCCAATAAGCCATGGTTAACGGTCAAGGCTTGCATGTTAACCAAGTCTTGATCCTCTAGCCCCGGCAGCTTTTTAAAGCCGCGCTTCACGCGTTCTCCGAGGGACATAAAGCCGTAAATCTTGCGAGCGGTCTCACCGGAAACTTCTTTTCCTTTACGCAACTGCTCCCAGCCATTTACTGCATCAGAAATTTTTTCACTGATGGACCGATGTCCGCGATAAGTGAACAGATAACCGTTTGACTTCAGGTCGTTAGCCACAGGTTGGAGCTGATAACCGGCTTGAGATAAAATTAGCCAAGAGCCTTGCGCCATGTCCACTGCGTTGATAGTTGTTATCCGCGCCACATTGCCCAGATCGTCACGAGGCTCGTATTGCTTTGGAAAACGTCTCGCGATGCGGCGCACGACACTTTCCGCGACATTATGAACAGACTTCGGAACCCGATAAGACTTCGACAGGGTTTCGCTGCCGCCCGGCAGGTTGATGAAGTGGTCGACGTCTGCGCCCGCCCAACGATAGATGGCTTGGTCATCGTCTCCTGCGGCGTACATGCGCTTGGAATTACCATCCAGAATATGAGCGATGTCCCACTGTAGCGGACTTAAATCCTGCGCTTCGTCGAGAAAGCACAGGTCGAACTCGGGGCAATACTTATCGGACTGCCGAACAAACTCTGACAGCATGTCGGTGAAGTCATAAAGGCCCATCTTATCTTTGTATTCCCGCAGGCACTTGTCGACGTAGCTGACAGTATTCCAGTCTTGGTCGATGTTGCTCTCGTTATACTGGTCGCGCAGCGGCACCTTGCGCAGACGCGCCAAGTTAATCAGACCAAGCACAGGATCGTTGGCCGCGGTCATTGAGGGGACGTCCTCAAACTGGTCGTGTTTTGCGCCAACTAGACTTACGCCGATGGCGTTCCCCAGTTCTTTGTAATGTAGCGGCTGCATGACTTGCTCGGGCCTAATATCGGTAGCAGTTAGCGCCAGAGAGTGCAGTGTTCGGAAGTAGATTAGGTCTTTTTTCGGGTCCAAGCCGAAGCGAGCGGCTGCCCGCTCTTTTGCTTCGTTTGCGGCCTTACGGGTGAACGCAAGAAACGCAATACGATGTGGATGCACCCCGCTTTCGAGGGCGTCGTCAACCATGTTAAGCAGGGTTGTTGTCTTACCTGTGCCCGGAGGACCAAATATCCTAAACATTTTCCGCCTCCACCTGTCTTACTATCTGACGGATACGCTCCCTACTTAGGTTGTATCGCTGCCCAATGGCAGTGAACGTCATACGTTTATCAAACCAAAGCTTAAAAATCTCTTGGTTACGCTTGGCAAACTTATCCTTTGTCAAAACGGAGCCTCCTCTGCGCCAAACTTCGGAGGTTTGATTTCGATGTCGGCGTTATCAAAAGCCGGTATCTTCCAAACACGCACCGCTCTTCCTTTAATCTTCAGCACGACGCTCTCGCCACTGATGTCCCGCAGACGCTGGGCAATACGATGTGACTTGTATTCAAAGAACTTGTTCTTACGCAGGAACGCTTCAAAATCTTTGAGGCGAAAATATGTCCAACCCTCATCTTCATCGGTCCAAGGGCGGCGGAGCAAGATTTCTTCTTTGTCTTGTGCTTGCTGTAGGTGGCGGCAGAACTCTTCGAGGTAATCGTAGAACTGACCGCTGATACTGGCATCCTGCGCCACTTCGATGATGGCGCTTTCGTTGTCACGCATTTCAGTCATCAAGGTGCTGATGCGGCTTTCCCATTGCTGCTTGGCTACGGAGCGCGGCATAAAGTTAAGCTGCTCCATGCAAGCCCGCTGGAACGTCATCTGGTTCATCAGGGCGTCTGTATCAAGCTCCAGAGGCTCGCCGTTAACGTCCATAAACCAAACCGGGGGTGTTGAGTTATATTTGCGCAGATTGGCAATGGTAGCCCCGGAGACAGCCGCTCCGACGCCGTGTTTACGGGTGCGGCAAAGTTCTTTGTTGCAATGCGCGTTGATTGGTGCGTCGTTACATTTGAAAGCGTAGTCTTTTCGCTGGACCTGCTTTGCAACTATGTTGACCTCCGGGAGTGGAAGCGGCGGAGAAAGGTACTCCATGTTGTATTTAAGAATTTCGGATTCCCAACTATCTGGATACGCTTTTCGTAAATAAACGCCGATGTTGAATAACCCATTATTGCGGCCCCCTTCGCTGATGCCCATCTTACAAAGTATCTGTAAGCACGGCGGGCCATCCTTGAGCAGGTCGGTTTCGCCGCTGCCTATTACTTGAAGCTTAACAACTTCTTCTGGGGTCTGGGCATATTTATCGTACAGGGTGAAAAATTCTTCTATTGACGCCGAAGTACCGTCGTCAAGGAAAGCGTAACGCAGACCATTTTCGTGGTCATAGTATGGCAAATTGAGAAAGTTACCCACATCGCCACGATCTAAGTGCAATTTGACTTGCTTTGGAAATATCTCGCTCTCGCCATATCCGAGGGCCGCGGACATATTTTGCAGGCTCTTCTGCATGTCCTTCGCTTCGACCCACTCCTTCGAAAACAGGAAGCAATGCGCCCCGCCGGACTTAGATCGGCACACGACCAGCGGCAATTTCATGCGCCGGATTTTTTCGATAAGTAGTTTGTGATCGAGTGGATACTGATCGATGTCGATACAGCCCCACTTGCACATGTTGTCTTCGTTGATTGGAATGATGCCAAGACCATTCCCTTTGCCCGATAAATGGTTTTCCCACAGTTTCGTGGTGCGCGGTTCGCGTAACACGCCCGCTTTACCTTTAGCCTTACCGTTGGCTCCAGTGTTCTCTATCTTGAAGTAACCATAGGCTTCCTTCAAACCATCAAAGATTGATGCAAATTTTTCTAACGACATTGTTGCCCCCTACGGAAAAAAACGCCGGAGCTGATGCACAGCCCCGGCGCACTGACGATTAAAACGGTGTGTCGCCGCCTGCGGTATCGTCGTCCGTATGTTTAACAACAACATCTCCAGCCGTGA
>Ga0070723_10000031_pt1 | contig 54658 bp, 41 predicted proteins | sample tdAd002_FD_67277 | JGI IMG/M metagenome (GOLD analysis project Ga0070723, IMG submission 67277) | Marine sediment microbial communities from the Atlantic coast under amendment with organic carbon and nitrate - tdAd00.2 | ecosystem: Environmental > Aquatic > Marine > Coastal > Sediment | place...
GACATTCTCTACTCGGAGGTTATGGATCCGCCTTTGACTACCATTAGTCAACCTGCCGAGGAAATTGGCGAACGCGTCATGTACCGACTTTGCCGGGAAATCGAGGAAGGTCAGCAATCGGACAATAAGCCCGAAATCGTTCCGCACAAACTCGTCATTCGGCAATCGGTCGCGCAGCCTCCGGGTGAGAAAGAAGCTTAGCTTTGTAGCCAGGCACAGCTACATTATGGCGGTGTATCTGAATCCCGTTGTGATTTGTAGCTGAAAAAATCGAAATCGGCGTGCTTGCGCATCCCGGTAATATCATTGCAGCACATGCCGACAAACGTCCCGGTGAAGTTCGCGCCATCGCCTTTACCGGCTTCATCACTAAGCGCGCTCGAATCCAGCACGACCGGAATCTCATTCCAGGCCTTACCATCCAGCGACCAGGAAAAGCTGAGATTGGTGCCATTGCCTATCGCTCGCAAATACACCGGCTTGGAATCCGGCAACGCGACACGTTCATTCTGAATCGGGTACGTCACCCTGAGTGACAAATCCCCTTCACAGCTCATTATTCCAATGTGCCGGCCGATCTCGTCATCGGTCGAGATATACAGATAGTGAAACTTGCTGGAGTTGTAGTAGAGAATTATCCCGGCCAACTGCTGGAAGTTTTCCGGCTCGAAATCAACACAAGTTGTCGCCTCGTACTCCGGGTTCGTCAAACGGCGCGCAATCAATGCCTGTCGAAACCAGCTGCCCGGAGACTCCATGCCGTAAAGGCGCAAATACCCGGGGCAATCCGTCAGGCTAAAAAATTCTTCGGGCCACGGCGTACGCAACCACTGGTAGACCGTGTTGAGCTCAACGTCTTCGAATCTATCGATCTCGATCTCCGGTTCGACCTCGGCAATAGGCAGATCCGGCGCCTCTACCTCGAGCTGTGGCAACGTTTGACCGCCAGCCAGTCGGAACCATCCATCATCGGTATACACAAGACGCTGCAAAGACGATTCGCGTCCAAGCGGACTAATGAACTGGCCATTTAGCAGCCGGCTTGTCAGATGGACAAGATAGAGGTCGCCTTGCTGCGTCTCTACAATATCCGCGTGACCGGCGCGTTGTAGCGGCCAGTCGGGATTGTCTCGAGCCGTGACTATTGGCCCCGAAGGATCTTCCTCGTAAGGTCCGTCGATATTGCGCGATCTAACCATCGACACAGCGTGCCCGTAGCTCGTGCCACCCTCCGCCATAATAAGGTAGTAGTAGCCGTTTCGTTTATAGAGGTGCGGGCCTTCTGTGTAACCAAGCGCTGTCCCCTTGGATATGAACTTGCGGTCGCTAATAAGTCCCTTCGCTTGCAGCGAGTATTCCTGTAACACGATACCGGCAAAAAAAGTCGGTTCAGCGCGATGATCCCAGATCATGTTAACAAACCATTTCCGGCCGTCGTCATCGTGGTACAGAGAAGGATCGAAGCCGCTCGAATTAAGGTAGACGGGATCAGACCATTCGCCATCAATGGTCTCGCAAGTCGTCAGGTAATTGTGCGTGTCTTTGAAATTGCCATCGAATCGCAAGACGTCAGTAAAACAAAGATAGAACAGGCCGTCGCAGTAAGTCAGGCATGGTGCCCATACGCCACAGGAATCCGGTCTGCCCAGCATATTCAGCAGCGAAGGTCGATTGAGCGGACGGGATACGAGCCGCCAGTTCTCAAGGTCCGTCGAATGATGTATCTGAATACCCGGATACCATTCGAAAGTGGATGTTGCGATGTAGTAGTCGTCCCCGACCCGGCATATTGACGGGTCCGGATTAAAACCGGGCAGGATCGGATTGGCTATTTTCTCGCGCGACATCTTATTCTTTTCTCTGTTCTTGATTGCCTGATTGTAAACGTTTACAGTGGTTGTTGGAAGGTACAAAAATTCTCTAATTTATTAAAAAAATCAGAAACTTATGAATGCACATCGGGATAGCCTCAGAATCCGCCCGAAATCCGGCCAATGGCTGGCCTCCGGCGCTCTTTTGATGTTGTTGTTGGCGGCTTGCAATGGGCCCGGCGGGGCTGCACAAAATGGTCCTGCCGCGACTCTGCCACCCCCTTTCATTAGTGATGAACCGCGCCAACTGATCATCGGCCAGGACCTGGGCGCCATTCGCGGTTACATGTCAGCTGAGTGTTGCCCGACACCTGACGGTTTGACTGCCTACGTTGATTTCTTCGACATCCTCACGCCAAACGACTTCGGCGGCCTCGGTCTCGATGCTGCCGGCAATGCGACGGACCTGGAATTCGCCTGGGGTGCCGGGCCCGGTAGCGTCTACAAAACCGCAACCGAATTCGGCGTCGATGGTCTCGCGATCGGCCTGTCAATTACCGAAAACGAGCATCCAGGCAAACTCGACGGCCTTGTTGCGGGTGAGTTCGATGCTGAGATTGAGCAACTCGCGAAACTCTTTTCGATGATCCCGGGTCCGGTCTACCTTCGCATCGGTTATGAGTTTGATGGTGCATGGAACCATGGCTATGAAAACAGCGACCGATACACGCGGGCGTTTCAACGCATCGTCGATTTAGTTCGTGCCAAAGGCAGCGACAACGTGCAATTCGTCTGGCAGGGCGCGGCAGCCGTAGTCGACGAGATCATTGATGGCGGCCACGAAGATATTCGGCAATGGTATCCAGGTGACGACTATGTCGATTGGATGGGTCTCTCCTGGTTCATGAACCCCAATGAAACGATACAGGTCGCATCTCCGGCTTATGTACCGCCGACACCTCTCGAAATGAGCAACGAGATTCTCGAATACGCACGAGAACGTGGCAAACCCGTGATGATTGCAGAGGCGTCACCGCAGGCCATGGATCTGAAGAACCGGTTCATCGCCGACCACGCAGGCATCTGGGACGGAGCGCCTGCTGGCAATCGAATCAATATGACTGACGAGGAAATCTGGGATCACTGGTTCGGCCCTTTGTTTCAACTCATGAATGACAACGATGACGTGATCCGCGCACTCGCCTACATAAACGTCAACTGGGATGCGCAGGCCATGTGGGGTCCGCCATATGAGTCGGGTTTCTGGGGTGACACCAGACTCGAGGTCAATGGCGAAATCGCGGCGAGATTTACATCCGCAATCGAGGCGTGGCGTGCTAAAAACTGATCGCAAGGCGCTATCTTATGCGGCCATCATTGCGATGGGCGGTTTCCTGTTTGGATTTGATGCGGCCGTCATTTCAGGTGTCGTTGGCTTTATCACACCGTTGTTCGATCTTGATGACTGGCAGATCGGGCTCGTGGTCGGCGCACCGACGCTCGCGGCAATCATTGCCGCCATGACAGTCGGACCAACCGCCGATCAAGTTGGTCGCAAAAAAGTCATGCTTACCCTGGCCCTGCTCTATACGATTTCTGCAACAGCATCTGCGGTAGCACCGGACGTAAATACGCTAATTGTTGCGCGATTCATCGGCGGACTCGCCTTCGGCACGCTAATGCTGGCGCCGATCTACATTGCCGAGCTATCGCCTGCACGTTTGCGTGGGCGCATGGTGTCAGTAAATCAACTGAACATCGTTATTGGTTTTTCAGCCGCTTACTTCGTGAATTACTTTTTGTTGCAGGCCAGCCAATCCGGCCAACCATGGGTCGCTGCGATCAGGCTCGATGAAATGGCCTGGCGCTGGATGCTCGGCATAGAAGCGATACCAGCTGCGATCTACTTCTTCGCGATGATGCTGGTTCCTGAAAGTCCGCGATGGCTCGTCTTGCATGGCCGCGACGAAGAGGCCCGCAACATTCTGCAGAAGATAACGCCAGTTCAACGCATTGAATCCAAGCTTGCCGAGATTGCTGCGAGCGCACATGGCGCAACGGAACCGCTGATCGCTCGAATTAAACAGCTACTGCGGCCGGAGTTGCGCCTGATTATCGTTATTGGCCTCGTTGCCGGTGTGGCGCAGCAGATAAGCGGTATCAATTCAGTGTATTTCTATGCACCAACAATATTCGAACAAAGCGGCGTCGGGACGAATGCCGCATTCGCGCAGGCAACCTACATCGGTATTATCAATGTTGTCTTTACGGTCATTGCAATGCTGACGATCGACCGATTCGGTCGTCGACCACTGATGATTCTAGGCCTCGCAGGTGTCGCCATTAGTATGTCGATCGCTGCGTACGGCTTTCACCAGGCGCGCTATGAGTTGCCGATGAGTGCCGTCAACGAATTCTCCGCAGAGCTCGATCTCGGCAGTCTTCGGCAGATTGCCGGCGTCCGCTATGAAAACGACCTCGAGTTCAAACAAGCGGTTGGCGAGATCATCGGCGACTCCAGAATGAAAGCGCATGAGGCGACGATTATTCAGGCTGCCGTCCAGATGAATTCAAAGATCGTGCTCGTCGGCATCCTGGGTTTTGTTGCATCATTTGCGGTTTCGCTGGGTCCCGTCATGTGGGTGTTGTTTTCCGAAATATTCCCGAACGCGATTCGTGGCATCTGCATGTCGGCCATGGGCATGATTAACAGCGGCATCAGTTTCGGCGTGCAGTTTATCTTTCCGTGGGAATTATCGAACCTGGGTACGGCAATGACGTTTTTTCTCTATGCGATATTTGCGACCATCTGCCTTGTCCTGATTGTGTGGTTATTGCCCGAGACGCGAGGTCGAACGCTCGAAGAACTTGAGATCGAACTGACCGGCGGTAAGACTTCGTAACAATGAGCAGAGTTCGATGGGGCATCGTCAGTGCGGGCAACATCGCAAATACGTTTGCGAGCGACATGATCCATGTCCCGAGTGCTGAGAGTCGCGCTGTCGCGGCACGAAGTTTGGATTCGGCCAGCAACTTCGCAAGAAAACACGGTATCGAAAAAGCGTATCAGGGTTATGGAGAGTTGTTTGCCGATCCTGAAATCGACGCAATATATGTCGCGACTCCCCACACACTGCACCTGCAGAATTCTATTGACGCCCTTCAGTCCGGCAAAGCTGTATTGTGCGAAAAACCGATAACCGTGTCTGCCGCCGAGTGTGAGACGCTAATTGCCGCATCGAAAGAAGCAGATCGTTATCTTATGGAAGCGATGTGGACATGGTTTCTGCCCGCCGTACGCAAAGCAAAAGAGTGGGTGGATGCGGGCAGAATCGGTGACCTCCAGCACATCAAGGCTGACTTCGGATATCCGGTTCCTTACTCACCTGATTCTCGCCCATACGATGCAACATTGGCGGGCGGTTGTCTGCTCGATATGGGCATCTATCCGATAGCGATCGCGAGATATTTCGCCGGTTGTGGACCAGGCAGTGTCGACGTCGTCTCACGCCATGCGCCGAACGGTGTGGATGACGATATTGTCATGCGCTTCGACTATGAGGATTTTGTTGCGTCGCTTGCGACGTCTTTTCGCTGCAAGCTACAAAATTCCGCGTACATCATTGGTACCGACGCCTACATCGAGATCCCGAGTTTTTGGCGCGCAAGTGAATGTCACCTCTGGGAGCTGGATGCCCGCGTCGACTCATTCGCTGACAGGCGAAAAGGCTCCGGGTTCGAATTCCAGATCGAGGCGGTCAGCGACGACATCCTGGCGGGACGAAGAGAATCCGGCGTTGTGACGCACGCAAGCAGTCTTGCGTTTCAGCAGGACATGGATCGGGTCAGGGCTCGTTTTTCGATTTAGCCGGGCGCCCGCTCTTCAACAACTTGCGACGTCGAAAACTGATAACGCATATTCCGATAGACGCAGATATCGGTGATGTCATCCGGCGTACCTGCTGGCGCGGCCCGGTAATTGGTCGAAAAGCGGTAGGCACCCTTGATCGGCAAGACACGATGCCAGGTGTGGCCGTGCAAAAGCACAAGCGTGCCTTTTTTCGGTCGCAGTACGACCTGATTCTCGAAGTCAGCGACAGGATCACCAACCGGCAGCAGCCCCTTCTTGTAGGATCCCGGCACGACAACCGTTTGCCCGCCAATTTCATCGGTGATATCGCTCGTGTAGACGAGTCGATTCATATTGAAGATGTTGGGATCATCGGGCGGGCAGTCCTGGTGCCACGCCTGCCCTGATGTGCCCTGCTTCGACCACATAACCATGCAGTATTGACTATTCCAGCCATCGCCGAGAATGGACCGGCTTAGTTCCCCGAGTCGCGGATCCTCGTCAATTTCATCAAAATCCTTGACGCCTTCATTCTGTGGAAACCACGGTATGACTTCGGTTTGAGCTTTGTCGAGAAACTCATCGTTGTGGAAAAAATCCGGACTGTCGCCGAAGTAGTTACGAATCAGCCGGCCAAGCTTGTCCATAAGTTTGGCGTCGAAGAAATCTTCGACGACTACGTAGCCATCACGCTCGAAATTGGCCAGTAACTCACTCGCGTTCATGTTCTTCCTCTGCGAAATTAAATCCGATGATCTCATAAGGTTTGTCAGACCGATTCACATACGTCGGCTGCGACATTTTTTCCATCCAACGCTCAAGAATCAGCGGATTCACCTGCACTCTCGTGTCGCCCCAATGACTCCACATTGACTCAGCATCCCAATCGGCGTTTATGTAAGAAATCGCCTTGACGACATCCTGGTTTTCTTCGATGTGATCGAAGAACGGCTGAAACCAGTCTTCCCAGTGCATCGCACTGATGTGCAGATTTTCGTCCAGGTAACGATGCCGAGGTGTTGTTTCCGAGATAAAGATCGGTTTGTTCTTCTCCCGCGCAATGTCAAACGCCACAGTTTTACGCGTGGCGCCATACCAAGATGCCTGCCGGTACGACAACCTTATCGACATAGCCGTCGACGTAGGGTCCGTTACCGCCGACTGATTTGTTGTCCTGCCCTATGAACACCAGCACTCTGCCTTGTGGCGGTTCGTATTTCGCCAGGCCCTGAGTCTCGTGGCTCGCGGCAGACTGCCACAGCAATGACAATAGACATGCTGTTGTGAGCGTCTTTTTATTCAACGTAGAACGGAATGTTTGCGTGGCCCGCATGTCCCTGGCCATCGTAAACATAGACAAATAATCGATAGGCGCCGGACTCTGCCGGTGCCGTCACAACGATGTTCGCCTCGGCTGCCCTGGCTATCAGCCCGGGTAGAGATTCCGGCACATCTTCCTTGTCACCACCTTCCTGGGTCGCCTCGCTCTCGCGCATGATTTCCCAGCGATATTCGAGCGTATCTCCGTCAGGATCGGAGGTGCTAAGCCGGGCGCTGTACTCCGAACCCGCCACGAGCTTCACGCTCTGATGCGAGGTTTTTGAATCCAGTGTCACACCTTCAATTCTGGGCGATCGATTCTCCGGCCATTCCCCATTCCAGATGTAATGCATAACATCAATGGTCTCGGTCTCCGAGCCATCGGCCAGGAACATCCCGTACCAGGTCGGTGTACGTTCCTGTTTTTGTCCCCAATAGAACACGTATGAACCGAAAATCTGAGTGGGATTAGTGGCAATCGATGTCTCGTAACTCAATAGGTAATTGTCTGCTTTGTCACTACTGTGCTGCTCGATCGGCGCACCCCAGCTTGTCTTGTCAACTTCCCAGTGACCAATTGCGCCCCATTCGGTAACCATGAATGGCTGATCGAATCCTATCTCTGTGATCAGCTGTGGCAGATGGATGATGTCGCCATACATTTGAATGCTCACGAAATCCAAATCGGACGAGCGGTTCTCGATATGTTCGGCCAGTTCTGCATTGAAGCCGGCGAGCGCAGTCGTCGTCGGATGGTTGCCATCAACATCGTGAATCATCCGGGATATCTCGTTGACCGCATCGAATACTTTGGGATTCTTGAAGAACAGATTGGGCTCGTTGCCGATCATCCATGCCAGCAGTGCGGGATGATCCTTGTACTTCAACACCTCCTGCCGCGCAAAATCGAGTTGAGCTGCTACTGCGTCTTCGTCGTCATAGTCAAAACCGTGGCGTTCCCGCCCGATCTCGATACACATCACGACGGTCAGATCATGTTTTTCTGCCTCATCAAGGACATTCTGTGCATTGTCCGTACGCCAGGTACGGAACGACGTTCCGCCGTGAGCAGCAAAAACCGCGAGATCTTTTGACTCGATGCCGGCGCCATTGATGACATAGGGCTCGCCGTTGTGCAGCAATTGATATTGTCCGTTCTCACGAACGAGCTGCACGGCTGCGTCATTGCCACATGACGCGCAAGCAAGCAAAAGAACGGCGCACAGGACGCGATCGATTACTTGCATGACGCTCATGATGACGACCTTTGCAGAACAAGCTGCTCTTCGAGTTCTTCGAGGCTCATACCCTTGGTCTCGGGCAATATGCGCATGACTATGACGAGGCCGACCATCGCAAAAATGCCATAGATCAGGAATGTTCCGCTGTTACCGATATTCTGCAGCTCCCACGGAAAAACCAGCTGCACGACAAAACTGACACCAGAATTAATCAGCCCGACGAACGAAATTGCCAGCCCGCGGACCTTGTTTGGAAACAATTCCGAGAACAACACCCACATCACCGGACCCAGGGAGATTGCGAAACTCGCAACGAAACCGAGTATGCCGATGAGGATCAGCGTCGGATTCATATCGATTGCATTGCTTACGAGCGCGGATTCATGATCCTGGTATATCTCGCTACCGACAGCGGCAACCACTGCCTGACGAAAAGCAACATCGCTTTCAAATGTCTGATCGACTACTGGTTGCAGCGACTCGCGGCTGATTTCCTGCGGTAGTGATGAGACAGATTCGCCGCTAATCGTATACGTCGCGGAACCGAAGCCGTATGACAGAAGTAACATGCAAATGGCAATGCCCGACAGACCGAAACCGAGCAAAGGGCGTCGCCCGAGTCGGTCGATGAGCATGATAGCGAGCGCTGTAAACACGAGATTCACCAGGCCCACCAGGATCGCTTGCATGAACGACGCATCGGTACCAATGCCCGACTGTTCAAAAATCATCGGCGCATAGAAGAACACCGAGTTGATTCCGGTAATCTGCTGCAGGATCGCGACCGAAATGCCGATTGTCAAAACCAGGCGCATGGCGGGGTGAAACAGTTCGCGCAATGGTGCCTGCTCCATCTGCGCTTCGGCATCTAGCGATGCCTTCACGGCTGCAACATCTGCCGCTGCCTGCTCCGGTCCACTCACTTGCTCGAGTACTTGCCGTGCGTCGTCGTCTCTGCCACGCATCAACAACCAGCGCGGGCTTTCCGGCACCGCGAACAAGGCGAAAAAGTAAATCACAGCCGGCAGCGTCTCCAGCCCGAGCATCCAACGCCAGTTCCATTCGCCCAGGCGCAGCGCTTCAGCCCAGGTGGCATCACTTTGGCCGAAGTGCAGGATCAGATAGTTGGTGAAAAACGCGACCGAAATACCAATGACAATATTCAGCTGGTTGAACGAGACCATGCGACCGCGAATCTCGGCTGGCGCTATTTCGGCAATGTACATCGGCGCGATGATCAGCGCGGCGCCCACACCAAGGCCACCCAGCATCCTGGCCAGTACAAGCGCAATGAAATTCGGCGCGACCGCAGATGCTATCGCGGAGATCGCAAACAGGACTGCAGCAATCTTGAGAACCGGGCGCCGGCCAAGTTTGTCGCTAAGCGGGCCGGCTACCATCATCGCAAGTGTTGCCGTGAGTGTCAGCGAAGCAACAGACCATCCGAGTTCGATCTTGGTCAGATTGAATTCTGGCTCTATAAATGACACGACGCCCGAAATTACGGACGCATCAAAACCCATCAGGAAGCCGCCAAGCGCGACGATGAGTGCAACTTTAACTGTGTAGCGAGTGCTCTTCGTCATACCGTTACCTCAGTCCGCGACTACTGCAAATTCAGTCTGCAAGCCTGCGTCGGAATCCCCACCGATCCAGACATGAAATTCGCCGGGCTCCACGAGTAGCTGCATATCCCTGCCGTAGAAGGCAAGATCATCGGTCGTCAGCTCGAATTCGACTGTCTTGCTTTCGCCGGGCTGCAGTCGCAATCGCGTAAATCCCTTGAGTTCACGGACCGGGCGCGTAACGTTGCCGACGAGGTCCCGGACGTACAGCTGTACAATTTCATCGGCCTCTACATCGCCATCGTTCGTCACCGTCGCTCGTGCTATGAAGTCTTCACCAAGTCTTACTTCATCACTGCTGACATGAATATCCGAGTATGAAAACTGCGTGTATGAGAGCCCAAATCCGAATGGATAAAGTGGTTCGTAGCCGGCATCGATGTGATGCGATGTCATACCGTAAGCCGACTGCGCGGCTTTCACCGGGAAATCGTCAATGTGCGTGAACGTCTCGGCTATTGCTGGTTTGCCAGTATTCTTGTGTCCATAGTAAATCGGTACCTGCCCGACCATTTTCGGAAACGTAACGGGCAATTTCCCGGACGGAGACTCTGCGCCAAAAAGGATGTCCGCAATAGCAGGGCCTCCCATCGTACCCGGATGCCAGGCGAATATGATTGCATCAACCTCGTCAACGATATTTAGCAATGTCAACGGACGTCCCGCAAGAATGACGGCAATAATTGGTTTGCCGGTCTCACTGAGTGCCCGAACCAGGTCGACTTGATTGCCAGGAAGGTCAATGTTTGCGCGCGAGTGCGCTTCCCCTGACAGTATGGACTCTTCACCGAGAAACACGACGACGGCGTCACTTTTGGCCGCCGCAGACTTCGCCTCTTCAAAGAACTCTGCCGATCGACTACGCGACGTTTCCATTGCTCGCACGTAATTGACTGTTGCCCGATCTCCAACGAACTCGCGAATCGCGGTCAGCGGTGTCTGGCTGATATCCGGATCACCATCGAAAACCCAGGTGCCAAGCTGTTCGTAAGGCGCATCTGCCATAGGTCCGATAACCGCGACCGAATCGAGGGCATTTCGTTTGAGCGGCAATACTTCATTATTGTTCTGCAACAACACCAGGCTTTGCAGTGCCACTTGCCGGGCAATCGCCAGATGCTCAATGTTCGCGAGCTCAGGAAATTTGCCCGGGTCGGTATATGGATCATCGAACAGACCCAGGCGGAATTTCGCGCGCAGGATATCACCGACCAATTCGTCCAGACGCTCTATACTAATTTGACCTTCTTCGACCAATGCTGCCAGGTGATCCGCATAGGTAGTGCTGGCCATCTCCATGTTCACGCCGGCGCGTGCTGCTTCGAGTGCGGCATCCTTGTCGTTCGCGGTGAGGCCGTGGTCTGTCAGTTGCTCGATCGATGCCCAATCACTAACAACAAATCCCTCAAAGTGCCATTCGTTACGCAGAACGTCGTTCATCAGGAACTTGTTGCCGCTCGCCGGCACACCGTTGAGATCACTGAACGAAGCCATTAACGAAACAACGCCCGCGTCGACCGCGGCATTGAATGGCGGCAGGTATACATTGCGAAGTTCATTCTCGGGGATGTTAGTGGTGTTGTAATCGCGCCCACTTTCGCTTGCGCCGTATCCCGCGAAGTGTTTTGCACAAGCCGCGATCGTTCCGGGACTCGTAAGATCATCACCCTGAAATCCCTCGACCATCGCGACGGAAAATGCGCTCATGAGAAACGGGTCCTCGCCAAAACTCTCGGCAATTCGCCCCCAACGAGGATCGCGTGATATGTCGATCATCGGGGCAAACGTCCAGTTGATACCCGCGCTTGCAGCCTCCAGTGCTGCGATTCGTGCACCTTGTCGGACCAGGTCGGGATTCCAGCTTGCAGCCTGACCAAGCGGGATCGGCAATACAGTTCTGAAACCGTGAATCACATCGCGACCCATCAATAACGGAATGCCCAGTCGACTTTCCTCCAGGGCAATCCGCTGTATTTCATTCGAAGTATCAGCATCTACCACATTGAGCATCGATCCGATTTGTCCTGCCTGGACCTGGCTTTGCAGATCCTTCGGTATTCCACCTGGAGCATTGACCTGAGTCATTTGACCAATTTTTTCGGCCGTGGTCATACGCCCGAGTAGTGCGGAGACCCTTGCCTCAACGGCTTCGCCGTCAGTATTTTCTTCAGCCATCACGATCGTGGACTGGGCTAATGCGAACAGTGTGGCAGCCAACAGCGCTGCCAGGCGCCTGCCGCTTCGGCAACTTGTAATTCGATTGTTGACGTGTGCCACAACTATCGAGAGTACGGCCCGGCCGAGGCCCGGCTTACGAGTTTCGGTTCGAACACATGTTGGATGTTATGACTATTTATGTCGTACAAATTCTTCAACACCCAGTGTGCCGCCATGCTGCCCATTTCACCGATCGGGTAGTTGACGGTTGATAATTTCGGATAGAGGTAATTACCCAAGGGAGCATTGTCGAATCCCACGATCGACATGTCCCGGGGTATCGACATTCCTCTGGCACGAACCATATCCATGGCGCCCGCCGCCATCTCATCGTTTGCACAAGCAACAGCTGAAAACGGAATACCCTGTTGCAACAGCTGGGTCATAGCGTTGCTACCACCGGTTTCATGGTAGTCACCTTCGACCATCAAGCGCTCATCAAATCTCTGATCGAACTCCTTCAAAGCTCGCTTGTGGCCTGCGAGGCGTGCGCTGGCATCGCCCCACGAGAGCGGACCAGATATGTAGGCGATGCTCCGATGTCCCAGCTCCAGTAACATCCGTGTTGCAGCGTAACCACCGTGCTCATTGTTCAGACTGAAGCAATTGTCTTCCAGGCCTGGAACGACGCGATTCATAATGACAAACGGAATCGCGCCATCTTTCTGCTCAAGCAAGTAATCGTCGGGCAACGCTTCGACGTGCAGTATCAACGCGTCGCAGTTTCGACTGATCAGGAAGCGAATACCCTCTTTCTCTTTAGCCTCGTCGCTATGACCGGTTGCGAAGATCGTGAATTTTCCGGCGTTTCTTAATTCGACCTCGATACCGCTCAGCATGGCGCCAAAGATGGGGCCATGTACTTCGGGTACGAGGACGCCGACACAGTTGGAGCGATTCGATGCCAGCGCCTGGGCAATGGAGTTTGGCCGGTAGTCCAGCTCCTCCATGGCAGACAAGACTTTGTTGCGCATCTTTTCACTGACCCGGCCACTGTTATTCATCACGCGCGAGACCGTTGCGAGTGATACGCCAGCCAATTTGGATACTTCGTAAATGGTTGCCATCTTCGTCCTATGCGGTCGGCGACTGCCGGTGTTTTCGATTTCGCAACAGATCGCGGTATGCGTATCCGCTGGCTTTGATAGTTCTGCACTGCGTCTCGTAATCGACATGCACGAGTCCGAAGCGCTTGCTATATCCTTCTGCCCACTCGAAGTTATCCATCAGGCTCCAGCAGAAGTACCCTGCGACGTCGATGCCTTGTTCGATCGCTTTGTTAACGGCCCCGAGGTGACTCTGAAGGTACTCTATCCGATCATAGTCATTGACCTGCCCCTCGACAAACTTGTCCGCCATCGCTGCACCATTTTCCGCAATATAGATCGGTGGCAACTCGTAATTATTGTCCAGGGATACGAGCAAGTCGGTCAGCCCTTGTGGATAAATTTCCCAGCCTAATTCCGTCACCGCGTTATCCGTCGGCGGGACCTGAACGAACGCTTCGTTGTCATCTGCCCGATAAAATGCACGCGTGTAGTAATTGACACCCAGGTAATCGATCGGTTGAGAAATCAAGTCCATATCGCCAGCATGGATTTCTGGCCGTTCATCCTCAGGTAAATCGTCAATCATGTCCGGGTACGCGCCGTCGAGTACTGGCCTGGCATACCACTGGTTGTGAATAATGTCGGCCCGCTCGGCCGCGACTTTGTCCTCCGCACTATCCGTCGCCGCGTAACTTGGCGTGAAATTCAAGACGATACCGTTTTGCGAATCGGGACTGTTTGCCTCGAGAACCTGCATCCCCAAACCGTGAGCAAGCAGCAAGTTGTGTCCTGCCTTCTTGCCGAGTGTTTTATCCGCAACGCCTGGTGCGTGTATGCCGATTTCGTATCCGAGGAAAGCGCTGCAAAAAGGTTCGTTCAAAGTGGCATAAGAGAAGACCCGATCACCAAAAGCGCGAGTTACGACGTCAACATAATCTCTATAACGGTACGCGGTATCCCGGCTTGGCCATCCACCTGCGTTCTCGAGAAACTGCGGGAGATCCCAGTGATAAAGCGTAACGAATGGCTTGATGTCCTTCTGATTCAGTCGATCAAGTAACTGAATGTAGAAATCAAGGCCTCGTTGATTCGGTGCCCCATCCGCCGTGAGCACACGTGGCCACGATATCGACAAGCGGTAAGCATCCGCACCCAGGGACGAAAGCAGATCCACGTCCTCTTGCCAGCGATTGACGTGATCACAGGCAATCTCGCCGTTTGAACCATCGCGAATCGCTGTGGGACGCTCGCAAAAAGTGTCCCAGATACAGGGTAAGCGTTCCGCGCTGGCGCCCTCAATTTGATACGAGGCCGTAGCAAACCCGTAAATAAATCCGGGCTTTTGCATGCGGGAATCCATGGGCAAGATTATTGGCATAGTTCTTCTTGGGAGGCTTGCCGATACTGTGTGTAAGCGCTTACATTTTATCGCTTAACGGCCCACTAATCAAAGAAGAATTCGCCAGAATGACGGCTACTTACAGGGGTGTCCTGAGCGGAGCGTCGCCGTTACTCCACAGATTTGCAGTATTGCTCGATGTAGGCCTGGTGCGTCGGCAATTGAGAGACTTTTGAATCTACATTCGACTTTATTTGCGACAGGAATCGTTCCAACTCCTCGTCACTCATTACATCAACGATTGGGTGATGCTGTTCGGGGACAAGCCCCTGCCCGAGCATGACCTGAATCCACGAATTCTCAGCAAACAATTCGCTGGAAACCCGGAATACGCGGCCCGTCTCTTTGAATAATTTGATCCGATGAGCCAGCGATTCCGGGACTTCCATATTGCGACAATAGCGCCAGAAAGGACTGTCATTCCTGTTTGTTACGCAATAGTGCAGGATAATGAAATCCCTGATGCTTGTGATATCAAGTCGTGTCTGTTGATTGAATTCATCAATATCCGATTCCTTGATACCTGCCAATGGGAACATTTGCATCAGGCGGATCATCCCGCGCTGAATCAGGTGAATGCTGGTCGACTCCAGCGGCTCTATGAATCCGCTGGCCAGGCCGATAGCCACGCAATTATTCTTCCAGTGCTTCAGTCTCATGCCGGGTCGGAACTTGATCAGACGGGGATCCGTCAGCAACTCGCCATCGACATTGTCCAGCAAGGTTTCACGTGCGTCGTCATCGTTTATATAACGACTGCAGTAAACCATGCCGTTGCCAACGCGATGCTGTAATGGAATGCGCCACTGCCACCCCGATTCTCGAGCGATCGATCGCGTATAAGGAATTGCTTCATCAACAGACCTGGTCTGAACCGCAACAGCACTATCGCAAGGCAACCAGTGCGACCAGTCCTCATATCCCGTGTGCAATGTCTGCTCAATGAGCATCCCACGAAATCCGGTGCAGTCAATAAACAATTCACCAGCGACCTGTTCGCCGGAGGCAAGAGTAAGCGACTCGATATATCCTGTCTCCGCGTCTGTGTTGACGTTTACAATTTTTCCCTCAGTTCGCTTGATGCCGAGGTCCTCACTGAATTTGCGAAGAAACCTGGCATACAACGTCGCATCAATATGAAACGCATAGTTGAGCCCGATCTTGGGGAGATGCGCAAACTTGCTCTCCTGTGCCGCCCGCAGTTCGAGGCAATAGTCTCCGAATTCCTTCGCGATTCCGAGCTGTTTGGCTTTGAGCCAGAAGTGCTGGAATCCGGCAGCCCAATGGTCCGTGCCGGTCGTGCCGAAGGAGTGAATGTAGTTCTCACCAACATCGCGCCAGTTCTCAAAAGATATGCCGAGTTTGAAGGTGCCCTGCACAGCAGCCATGAAGTCCTGCTCCTTGATATCAAGCAGTTGGTTGAACGTAACCAAGGGCGGAATCGTCGCCTCACCGACACCCACTGTGCCGATCTCATCTGACTCAACCAGCTCGATGTCGAGGACTTTGCCGAGCGCTTTTGTTAGTACTGCCGCAGCCATCCAACCGGCCGTGCCGCCACCCGCAATCACTACTTTTCTGACTCTATTATTCTGCAAGTTTTTCTCTCTTATCGATTCAGCTTGTTTAACAACTCCGCTCGCATCCGGCGGGCCGACGCTTCGTCCAATGGGGCCAGAACACCGCGCTTGTCCTCGGGGATATGTCCCGTTGCATCATCTCCGGAGTCAAACACATAGTGCCGAAATGCGGCGAGCCACGCTTTGCGCTGTTCGTGCGGCAGGTCTCGAATAGTCATCATCGCATGATCGAGCGCACCGGCTGGCATGCCGAGATACGCCGGCGTGCGCCTCCACCAGTAGTTAATGAGCACGTTGAACGGCTCGGTCCCCTCAACATGGTGCCACCACATGCTCGGCAGGAACAAAGCATCGCCAGGTTCCATGTCTGCGACCCTGGCATTGTCAACAGCTGCTGCAAACTTCGGAAACCGGTTCGGGTCCGGGTTGCTAAAGTCCACCAGACTGATCGCCTGTCCTGCCGGCGTAAAATCTACAGGTCCTACATAGAGATTGCCGATCTGGCCCGGCGGGAACAACGTAAACCGCCGTCGTCCAACGGCATTACAAGCCAGGTTGTCTGGAACGTCATAATGTGCGGCGATACGCGAACGATTGCCGAGCCAGATGCTCGCCAGCGGTTCGACATCGGCGAATTGAACGTCGTTCTCGGCACGAAATCCCGGCAAACAGGTATCAACCGTCGTCGAGCCAACGTAGAACATCGGCGGGTTCTGATCTTCCTCCCGCGCCTCGAGTTCGGCCAGCACTTTGTCGAGCTTGACCATGACGCGCTGGAAGTTGAAACCGCTCATATCCTCGTTGTAAAACACGCGGCCGTGAGTTTCGGGCAATCCATAAAGTGCACCGATTGTCGCGTCCTTGTAGTACTTCCTCAGGTAATCGCAACCCGCCACTACCGATTCCCGCCCGGCTTTAACCAGCGGCCAGTCGGCAACGAGACCTTTGAGCAGCAGTGGTTCTGCGGAACTCAGGACCTCCGCAGGAATATCGTCATGGCGAATGCCGCCAACTTCCTCTACCGTGCGATCGATCTCGAGCATCGACTATCAGCCTGCCGCCGCAACCCGCGCATTCTTGCGATCAATCAATGCACGTATGTTCGACAGTGACGCAATCGCCATGTAAATCGGCTGAAGAAATGCTTTCTCGTGCAATCCGGCCAAAGCTTCACTGCTCAGCCCGGCCAGTTTTTCCTCATCGATAGTGTAAAAGCCCGACAATCGGTTATCGGACCCGTCGTTGAGAGTAATGTCGAGCGCGAAAGACTCCAGTAGCTCATGGTTTTCGAGCGCTTCGAGAAACAGCTGGTCTACCGCGAAGCCCTCGTTAATCGTGTGCAGCAAACCATTAACTGACTCCAGGTACTCACTAACACCGCCGTGTGGCAAGAACACCCGTTCCCCTTCGCTGTTATTGACGCGAGGGCTGTCCATGTCGAGGTGAACCATAGATCCTTCCGTCGACTCGTCTCCATCGGCTGGTTGCTGGCGACCAATCAGGAACGGATCGCGCAGTACCATCATCGGGATATAAGCCGCACCCCAGCCATTCTCGTCGAGAAACAGGTTTTCGTTCTCCTCGAACCCGAACATGCCAACCGCCATGAACTTGCCGCTGCCTTCATCCTTGCTGAAGAAGATCGGGTAATGCGCCTGGACGCTGCGAAACTCCCACGAAAAGGTCATCGCACAACGAATATTGTCGCCATACTTCGCCGACCTCGTTGTTATGATCCTGAGGTCCTTGTGGTCGACGTTGTTGAGCATTACGTGATTGGTCATTAATTACCTCGTCAGATTCTGGGCATGCCATTTTGCAGCACATGATTGATCAACTCGCGCGTGGACGGCAGGCCTGCCATCATTTTTTGTGTCGTAGCGGCAGTTTCCATGAACAGCCTGTTCGCTGCTTCCGGGTTGTCCGACCTGCGACCCATCGTCCGCTTTTCGGGCAGGAAACCCATCCCATATAGTACATACTGGTAGCTTGCCGACGGGAAGATTTCCTCAACATGGCTGACATCTCGTCGCGATGGCGGCTGGAAGCGCCATAATTGCAGCAGCTCCATGAGGCGCTCGGGCGTCGATTCCACACTGCGGTTGTCAGCCCAATAGCCGTCGTCCTCACGCTTGTTGAGTATGTAGTGCAGTTTCAGAAAGTCGACGACCCGATCCCAGCGATAACGAAATGTTTCGTTGAAGCGCTTCGCGACCGTGTCCATAACGGCACGATTCTCGGGCAGTTCATCACGGATCATTGCTGCCGAAAATTCGATCAGTGCAAGGGCGGACGCTTCGAGCGGCTCGATAAAACCGGCTGAGATCCCGACCGCCACACAGTTCTTGTGCCAGAAGACTTCCCGATGACCCGGGTCGAACGATATCTTTCTCGGTGACAGTGCCTGTACCGCGTCCTTGCCCGAGGTTGCCGCGACGTAGTCTGAGAGTTCACGTTCGGCATCTCCATCGCTGGCATGCGCACTCGAATAAACGTGCCCGACGCCGCGCCGTGTCGGCAGCCCGATATCCCAGATCCACCCGCAACTCGTCGCAGTTCCGGTCGTCTGCGACGCGATCGGGGCATCAGCCGACGCGTATGGCAGCTGCACTGCCAGCGCCGAATCATTGAACAACTGGTGTTTTCGGGACACGAACGGGATGCCGTAGTGCTTGCCAATAAGCAATGCGGCAAACCCGGTGCAATCGATAAACAGGTCGCCTTCGAGATTTCCGTGTGATTCAGTCTCGAGCGCGAGGATGTCTCCATCTTCTGCCGACACGACACCACGAACGTGGTCGAGCACATGCTCGACACCAAACGTGTTTTTGCAATGCTCTCTGAGGAACTCACCGAACTTGCCGGCGTCCAGATGGTACGCGTAGTTAGCGACCGCCGCGTATTCGGGCGTCGCTGCCTGCTTCGGTGCCTTGCCCCTTTCGCAGAGGTGCGGCTGGAAACTGACGAGGTCCGCAAAGCGCATGCCGGAATGGCTGGCCTGCCACTCGGCAACCAGGCTCACTTCAGTGTACCCCTGGGGTAGTACGAACGGATGGTAGTAATAGTCGTCTGCTTTTCCGGTTGCCCAGCCGACGAATTTGGATCCCTGTTTGAAAGACGCGTCACACTCGCGCAGGAAACTGGTTTCAGAGACTCCCATGTGCCGCAGGGTGTCGCGCATCGACGGCCAGGTTCCTTCTCCTACACCGATCGTCTTAATATCGGGCGACTCGATCAACGTGATCCTGACAGGTGACTCGGAGTTCGAACGATGTTCCGCGGCAAGTACGCCAGCCGTCAGCCAACCCGCGGAGCCGCCGCCAACAATGACGATATGTCTTACGGGATTACTCATTGAAACTCTATGAAAAAGTTTCCGGTCAACCTGCCGCTGGCCGGGTCGGCACTTAGATCCCGGTCCGGATCGATCAGGATAGAATGCAGCATACTGCCAGGGTAAACGACGACACGATTCGGTCGGTATTCGATTTGCTCATAGAGTTCGAAATGATCATTGCTCGCATTAATGTACTCGGCCGCCGGCTCCCCATGTTTCTCAATGAATTCATCGCCCGCCTTGATGTAATCGTCAAGGCGGGCCGTCGTGATGTTTTCGAAACCTGTCGGCTTATGGCGAAACAGGCCAGTGCCACCGAACTGGCCAGGACTAAGGTAGTGCGTTACCGCGAAATAATATTCCGCGCTACCATCGAAGTGAGGAATGCGCTGCAGGGTGCGCAATTCCTCGGGCGCAGTTGCGACGAGCGAATAATAGGCCCTCTTCAGGCGCGCACGCATGGTCGTAGGCACCGAGTACAGCCGGTACAGCAGAGGCACGCAAGCACTCATGACCTGTACGACATAGTCACGCGTCGGCTTGGCTCGGACGCCAGGGTAGGCAGATGTCGTATCGGTGTCGAATTCTACCGAATCGCACGCATGGTCGATCAAGCCCTGAGTGTCAGCCGCAAAGTCCTCGATAACAGCAACAGCAGTTTTCTCCTTGCCGGCGTAAAAAACACGCAGCGACGAGTCCGAATTCAGTTGAAAACCCAAATCTGTCATGAATCGTATGATACTCGTGCCTAAGTCATCTGGAACAAAAAAGCCGCTAAAACTAGCGGCTTTTCTGTGTTGCTCTGGTGCCAGGGATTACAGCACTTCGATACGCTCTACTCGAAGGAGTAGCGGGCGCCAATCATGTAGCGTGGCCCGGTATCAGTGACATAGAATGCAACGTTCTCGTTACGTCCGTGGACGCGCGTGTACTCGTCCGTAATGTTGATGCCTTCGACGGAAATTGTCAGGCGATCAGTCGCATTGAAGCTGACATTCGCATCCCATTGGCCATACTCTTCGACGTAGTACGGGTTCTGGTAACCGTTACCACCAATCGTGGCGTCCAGGTATTCATCACGCCAGTTGTAGGCGATCTTCGCCGACCAGCGATCGTTCTCGAAGAAGCCGATCAGGTTGGCCGAGTCGGAGATGCCGGTCAACACGAACTGCGCGCCGAGATCGAAGTCGTCATACGACGATGTCGAGTCGACCAAGGTGTAGTTCGCATTGATGCCGAAGCCGCTATCGCCAAACAAGTGCTGAAGAGCAATCTCGAATCCGTCAATCGTCTCGGAGTCACCATTCGACGGCACCTGGATGTCGAACACGAGCACGGGGTCCTGTCCGGCGATACCGTCAATCGTTCCCTGCAGCAGGCCGTTAATATCCGTGCCGGTCACCGTAACTTCCGGTGTGTTGCCGTAATTCTGAAAGATCCAGTCACGAATGACCGCAGCATCGGTGCTAGTACCCGTCGCGTCGACGGCCTCCTGCCAGCGTTGACCACCCCAAGGCGTCGGCAGGTCAAACGGCGTGTCCGTAATCGTCGCCTGCGTCAGGTAGTTATCGATGTCCTTCTGGAAGTAAGCCACCGATGCGTAGCTCGAATCACCGTAATACCACTCGACTGACAGGTCGATGTTGCGCGACTCGAGCGGCAGCAGGCCGGGACTACCCTGCGAGCCAGTGCCACCGCTCTGGCGTGCCAGGGCACTAATGGTCTGGCCACCCTGGATGTCCGCCCAGCCCGGGCGACCGATGGTTTGGCTGTAGCCGAGTCGAAGAATGACGTCTTCCACCACCTCGACATTGAAGTCGATACTCGGCAGCCAGTGATCATAGTCGCCGGTCAACTTCGTGAAATCGGATTCACCACTGGCAACGACATCGAACTCGTTGGCACCTGTCCATGTCACGCCGTTGTAAGTCGGTACGAGCGCTTCCGAAGTAACATCAGTTGATTCGTAGCGAACCCCGAATGCCAGTTGTGCCGGTTTGCTCCCCATATCGAAATGTGCATTGAACTGCATGTATGCAGAGATTGACTCCTCGTTGGTTCTGCGGTCTGTCGTGAAGTCATCGCTAGCCGAGAACAGATCTCCTCGAACGGCCCTTGCATCCTCCATGACCGAATCGAAGTTCCAGCGCAGCAGCTCAGGGAACATCAGGGAATTGTTGGCGCCCGACACATTGGCGAAATATGCAGACGGACTGCGATTATCGACCCAGAAATTAGCATCGTCGAAATCGCCGGGCTCCGTCAGAGCCGCGCCCCAGTCATTGTTCTGTACAACCGAGAATGCGGTCCTATTGTCGACGTCAGTAGCGACTACGCCGAAATCGAGGCTGTAGTCGTCGTCAAAGTCGAAGTGACCGCTAAGCCGGGTCTGGAAAATCTCCGCATCCGTCAGGCCGTTGCGGAACGCCGAGCCCGACATTTCGGCAAGCCCAGGATTCAGCCCGGTCTGGCCGCCCGTCAGGTCAATGCCAAGGACAGGCATGTCCTGACTCAGATCGAGCGTTGTCAGGCCGCGATAGAACCCGACGATGCCGACCGTGGAGTTCGTACCATATGGGCTCGCCCGCCCCGATTCGGCCTGCGAGTCGTGCATGTCGAGTTCGAGTGACAGCTGGTCGGTGGCATCCCAGATAAGATTGAAGCCGACCGAATTGTTTTCGTTCTTGGTGCCGAATTCGCCGCCACCGTTGCCAACGTCACCATTGGTGAAGTCTTCCGAATAAATGATCGGGCCGACGCGCGGGCCGTCCGTGTATGACTGCGGTGCGTTGTTGGCGTAGTTGTACCACGCCGAGAGTTCCGAACGCTGCGTCTGTACTTCCTGCTCGGAATACGTGTAGTCGAGGGTAGCCACAACGGTGTCCGTCGGCGCGAACTGTAGCGTCAGCTGACCGTTGGTGCGCTCACGTTGCACGTCATTGAAGCTGTACAACATGTTCTGTGGCACCGAGTACACGTCGCCCGCGCCGGGTCGGTTGGTGATTAACCCGAAGTTCGGGTCGCCCGGCTCCGGAATCGTGCCCCAGTTCGGTGCCGAATCGCCAAAGTAGCTCAGGAAGCCGCTCGTTGCACCAGCCTGGTTGAAGCCGAGGTGGCGCTCCTGGTAGCTGCCCGTGATCGCAACACCGAATTTGCCATCAGCAAACTGCGAGCTGAAGATGCCCGAAATCTCGGGTGTCCAGCTGTCGCCGTTCTCGGTGGAAGAGTCCGTAACTGCTTTTGCGCCGATGTTCGCGATCATGCCTGAATGCTCAAGCGGGCGTGTCGTCTTGATATTGACTACTGCACCGATGCCACCTGTCGGGAGACGCGCCTGGCTGGTCTTGTAAACCTCAACGGCGGAGACTGCTTCAGACGCCAGGTTGGCAAAGTCGAATGATCGGGAGTTCGACGCCACAGTTTCCTCGAGCCCTGCGCCTGGCATCTGGCGACCATTGAGCATAACCAGGTTGAAATCCGGTCCCACACCGCGAACCGTTACCTGGGATCCTTCGCCGATAGCAGTCCGGTCAATCGATACGCCGGTAATTCGTTGCAGCGATTCCGCCAGGTTGGTGTCGGGGAACTTGCCGATGTCCTCGGCAACGATGCCGTCCATGACGCCCTGGCCACTGCGTTTCATGTTCATCGAAGAGGTCAGACTGCCGCGAATGCCGACTGTCACGATTTCTTCAATCGGCTCGTCCTGCGCTAACGCAGGTGGTGCAACGCTCGCTGCGATTGCCAAAGCAACGCCGGCAGCAAGTGGTGTCTTGTTAAATTTCTGGTCGTTCATGCGAGATCCCCCGATCGGATTTCCTGAAACGCCTGTTACCCGTAAGTAATGCGATTCTTGTGTTCAAAATGTAAGCGCTTACTTTAAGCTATCGCAAGTGCGCCGGAAGAGTCAAATCTTTTTCGTTGTCAATTGCCCGACAGTGGGGCAGCATAGATTTCCGTGTGACGACACCACACCGATCCCATCCGCTTGTTTTTTGGGGAAATAATCGAAAACGAACCAACGTTTCACTTGTCCTGGTGCGACAATATCCAGAACCATATCAAGTGGTTTCGTCACGAAGAAAACGTTTACATTTCATTAGTTTGTGTGCGTTTTTGCGGATGAAAGCGCTTACACCAAATTTCCGCTACCGGCGTCGATATCGCCTGCTCAGGAGTCATTTCCGATGCTTAATTACAAACTGACTTGCGCTCTGCTCTCTATTGCGCCGCTATCCGCCAGCATTGCTGCTGAAATGATTCACTGGCCGGACGACACCAGAGTAGCGGTTAGCCTTTCCTACGACGACGCACTGAACAGTCAACTGGACAATGCTGTACCGGCACTCGACAAGCACGGTTTCAAAGCATCTTTCTACCTAACCCTGACGTCGCCCTCGCTCAGAGTGCGGCTGCCGGAGTGGCGGGCATTGGCATTGCGTGGGCACGAACTGGGCAATCACACCATCTTCCACCCATGCAGTGGCTCACTACCCGACCGGGACTGGGTCAAGCCTTACTACGATATGGATGTGCGGACGGTCGAACAAATGGTTGAAGAAGTTGTTACTGCCAATACGATCCTGAGTGCTTTAGACGGTAAGACCAGGCGAACGTTTACTCCTCCCTGTGATGATCTGCTGGCCAGCGGCGACAATTATCTTCCTGCGGTAAGTCAGTATTTTGTTGCTATCAAAGGACAGAACAACGGCATGCCAGATGACACCAGTCTGTTATGGGTCCCGGTGGATAACAGTGGCCAGGAACTCATCGACTACATCAAAGATCACAGCCAGGAGGGAATGCTGCTCAATATTCTTTTTCATGGGGTTGGCGGCGACTACTTGAGCATTTCAACGAAAGCGCACGATGAACTACTGCAATTTCTCGCCGAGAACAGGGAGACCTACTGGGTGGACACGTACCTCAACATCATGACGTTCGCAAGAAACCAACACTAGCTACCCGGTCTACTTCAGCCCGCTAATCAGGATGCCCAGTATTGCAAGCGGCGCCACCACGCGTATTGTCCAGAGCCAGGTCTTGAACAGCCCTGCGCTGGCAAAACTCAGTTCACTGTCGATCATCTCGGGCTTCATGCGCCAACCAACGAACAGGCAAATCAGGATTGCGCCGAGCGGCATCATGACATTTGCGGTGAAGTAGTCGATCAGATCGAAGATCGTCTTTCCTGCAAAAACGTCGAACATGCCAAGCGGCATGACGTCTTTCCAGATATTGAACGAGAAGATTGTCGCAAGACCGATCAACCAGGCGAAGAACCCGAACACGACACAGCCGACCTTGCGCTGCATGTGCCAGCGATCCTCGGCATAGGCAATAACAGGTTCGAGAATCGCAATGATCGAGGTAACGGCGGCAAAGGCAAGCAAAACGAAGAACAGGGCGCCAAACACAGCGCCACCCGGCATGTCGACAAACGCCGCTGGCAGAGTCTTGAAAATCAGACCGGGTCCTTCGGCCGGATCGAGACCATTCGCGAATACGATCGGGAAAATCATCAGGCCAGCAAGCAGCGCAATGAGTGTGTCGGTGCCGGCAATGATGACTGCAGAGCGAGTCAGCGAGACCTCCCTCGGCACATATGCGCCGTAGATCATCATTAGCCCCATCGCGACGCTGATTGAGAAGAATGCCTGACCAATAGCGGCCAGTACGACTTCACCCGTTATCTTGCTGAAATCGACACTGAACAGGAATCCGACACCCGCTTCGAAGTCACCGGCGACAGCCGCGTAGCCGATCATGACGAGCAGCATTACGAACAGTGCAGGCATCAGCATTTTGACAGCTTGCTCGATACCACGACGTAGCCCGCGTCCGACGATTACAAGAGCCATGCTAATGAACACGGTGTGCCAGATCGTCATCGCAGTCGGATCCGCAAGAAGCTCGTCAAACTGTCGCACGACATCTACGGTGTTCGCGCCATCGAAGCTGTTTGCCGCCTTGAAAATATATACAAGTGTCCAGCCGGCGATGACGCTGTAATAGGTTGCGATCAGGTAGCCGACGACCACGCCCATGAAGCCCACGATCGACCACCGCGTTGATCGGCCAGCGCTTTGGGCAACCGCACGCATTGCTTCGGGTGGACTGCGCCTGCCACAGCGCCCAATTAGCAATTCACTGATCAGTACCGGTATGGCCACGAAGATGACGCAGGCGAGATAGACGAGGACAAACGCACCACCACCACTCACTCCTGCGACATAGGGAAATTTCCAGATGTTGCCGAGACCAACGGCGGCGCCGACAGCCGCCAGTATGAATGTCAGACCAGAGGACCAGGTCCGCTTTTTGACCGCAGTTGTCACAGTGTCAGTCTCCCTTCAGACGCAACATTTACCGGATAGTCTCGTCACAATTGCAAAGCAGTGTGCCATGCCCGGCGCAGCCGTGAAATAATCAGACGAAGAAATAGCCAGGCCACGCACCAGGGCAAGCATACCAATGACTCTCAGTCGCATATCTTTAGACGCACCGTATCTGCTGTTCATGGGCGATGTCGGTGACGATGGCCACGCAAAGACCGGCCATGGCATTGCCTACTGGCGCCCGGAACTCTGTGCCGGGCAGATGCGGCTTCCGGGTTGCGCCGTGGACATGGGGCTCCCGGAACTCGACGTCGGTGCTGCCGTTGCAGCAGGCGTACGCACCGCCATTATAGGAGTGGCATCGACAGGTGGAGTGCTGCTCGACGCCTGGCTGCCAGCCCTTGCAGCGCTTGCGCGAGCTGGGATCGACATTGCGTCGGGTACACACAGCAAGATCAATGACGCTCCAGAGCTCGTTGCTGCAGCAAATGAAGGTCATGCCCGCCTGATCGACGTGCGCGTACCGCCGGAGGGACTTCCGGTAGGACGCGGTGGCCGGCGCACCGGTAAACGCGTGCTGACCATCGGCACCGACTGTGCCGTTGGCAAAAAGTACACTGCGCTGGCTTTGCAACGCGAACTCGAGAACCGCGGTATCAAAAGCGACTTTCGGGCAACGGGTCAGACCGGCATCATGATTGCCGGTGAGGGAATTCCGATCGATGCGGTTGTCGCTGATTTCATCTCGGGTGCGGCCGAGGTACTGTCTCCTGATAATGATGCCGATCACTGGGATGTCATCGAGGGCCAGGGCTCGCTGTTGCATCCGAGCTATGCCGGGGTGAGTCTTGGTTTGCTGCACGGCTCCCAGCCCGACGCGATCCTGTTGTGCCATGACGCGGGTCGCGACGAGCTGCTCGGCCTCGAAGGGTATTTCCCCGTGCCGCCGATGCAAGAGGTGATTGATAGCGCTCTGCAAACCGCCCGAATCACGAATCCTGATGTTATTTGTGCCGGCATCAGCGTCAATACTTCGAGCATGAGTGACGTCGAACGGCGAGAATACCTGGCCGGGCTCAGTGCACAGAGCAGCCTGCCGTGCGTCGATCCGGTAGCCACAGGAATGGCGCCCGTAGCCGACTTTTTACAGGAGAATTGTTGATGAAACGCCGTGTATCGAATCATATCGAGAACTGGATGGCGCTGATTCCGTTTCGCATCTCCCGTCACACCTGGGACGACTTCCCGTGCGTGGTCTGCGAAATCGAGGAAGACGGAATGATCGGCCGCGGCGAGTCACTGGGCGTTTACTACCGCGGGGAAACCGAGAAATCGATGCTAGAACAACTCGAATCGATCGTCGGCGATCTCAGCAATCGGGCGAGCCGCCAGGATTTGCTCGAGCTTTTGCCGCCGGGCGGTGCACGTGCGGCGGCCGATGCCGCACTTTGGGATCTCGAAGCGAAATTATCCGGCACATCCGCCTGGCAGACGGCCGGTGTGTCTGCGGATCCGATTGAAACCGTGTTTACGATCGGGCTCGAAGCCGAACCCGAGGAAATGGGTGCAAGGGCCGCGGCTGCGAGCGACCTTTCACTATTCAAAGTGAAGCTCAACAATGACCGGCCAATTGAGCGTATCGCCGCGATTTGCGACGCGAGGCCCGAGGCGCGACTCGTCATCGACGTCAACGAGGGATGGGAATTCGACCAGCTTTGCGATGTAGCACCGGAACTGGCGGATTTAGGCGTTAGCATGATTGAACAACCATTGCGGTTTGGCCACGACGAGGAACTCGAAGACTACGACTCCCCGTTGCCACTTTGTGCTGACGAGTCCTGCCAGCACGTCGACGATCTCGACCTCGTGGCGCAACGTTACCAAATGATCAACATCAAGCTCGACAAATGCGGTGGCCTGACGCACGGGCTCGAACTCGCCGCTGCCGCGAAAGCCAGGAGTCTCGGCATCATGGTCGGTTGTATGGGCGGCACCTCGCTGTGCATGGCGCCAATGCACGTACTCGCACAGCTCGCCGACTTCGTTGATATCGACGGACCGCTGCTGTTGAAAAACGACCGCCTTGACGGCTTTATCTACGACCGCGGCATGGTCTCGCTACCAGCCACGCGCTTCTGGGGTTAATAGCTTGCCTGCAAGACTCGCAATCGATATCGGTGGCACGTTTACCGACGTAGTGCTTGAACAGGATAACGGCGAGCGCATTACGACGAAGTTGCTGACCACCTATACACATCCCGGCGAAGCCGTCTTGACCGGAATCGCGGAAGTCATGCAACGCGCCTCAGCTTCGCCAGCCGACATCGGCCTGATTATTCACGGCACGACCTTGGCGACTAACGCATTGATCGGTCGCAGTGGCGCGATAACTGCACTGCTGACAACGGCAGGTCATCGCGACGCCCTGGAGATGGCGCACGAAGATCGATTCGAGCAATACGACATCAACATCGACAGACCGGCACCGCTCGTGCCGCGTTTATTGAGATTACCGATACATGAGCGCATGGGTCCTGATGGCAATGTGCTGATGGCGCTCGACGAGAAATCTGTCGAGGCGACTTTCCCCGTTCTCGAAGCGCACGAAGTCGAAAGCGTGGCAATCGGCTATCTGCATGCTTTCGTCAATGACAAACACGAGCAGCGCACGGCAGAAATTTTGCAGGCGGCACGCCCGGACCTGTCAATTACTCTGGCGTCCGAAGTCTGTCCTGAAATCCGCGAGTTCGAACGTTTGTCGACAGCTTGTGCCAATGCCTATGTGCGACCGCTAATGGCGCGCTACCTCGAGCGTCTGTCCGGTGAGTTGGTCGAACTCGGTTACGCCTGCCCGTTCCTGCTCATGACCTCGGGCGGTGGCCTGACCACGCTCGAGACTGCGACGCGATTCCCGATTCGACTCGTCGAGTCCGGACCGGCCGGCGGAGCGATCCTCGCACAACAAGTCGCGCGCGAGAAAGGGCTCGACCGACTGCTGTCGTTCGACATGGGGGGCACCACTGCAAAACTCTGCCTTCTCGATGACTATGAGCCGCTCATGTCCCGCAGCTTCGAAGTCGATCGTGTCTACCGATTCAAGAAAGGCAGCGGCCTGCCAGTCCGCATCCCCGTCATCGAGATGGTCGAGATCGGTGCCGGTGGTGGATCTATCGCGAGCATCGACAAACTGGGCCGCATCCAGGTCGGACCCGAAAGCGCAGGATCGGAACCGGGTCCGGCCGCCTACGGCCGCGGCGGAACCCGGGCAGCCGTCACCGACGCCGACGTACACCTCGGCCGGATTGTCGCTGAGAAGTTTGCGGGCGGCGCACTGCAACTGGACACACAGGCGTCGGCAAAGGCGATAGAAGACGACGTCTGCAAGCCACTCGATCTCGAACTCGACCTCGGAGCGTTCGGCATCAGTGAAGTTGTTGACGAGAACATGTCGGCAGCCGCACGCACACACGCGGCTGAATTCGGCATGGACCTGGGCCAGCGTGACATGGTTGCTTTTGGTGGCGCGGCGCCATTGCATGCCGCACGCCTTGGCGAAAAACTGGGTGTTCGGCGAATCGTTGTGCCAACCGAAGCCGGCGTTGGTTCTGCTATCGGCTTCTTACTTGCGCCGGTGTCCTACGAAGTCGTCCGCAGTCGCCGACTGAGATTGTCTGCGCTGCAGCCCGATATCATCAACGGCCTGATGCGCGACATGCATGAGGAAGCGCTGGCGGTCGTACGACAGGGCAGCGATGCGCCCGACCTGCTCGAGACGCGCCAGGCCTACATGCGCTACGTTGGGCAGGGCCACGAAATTGCCGTGAACTTACCGGTGGAGAACTACGGTGATGATCATGCTGAGGTTTTCCTGAAGGCATTCGAAACCGCGTACACACATCTCTACGGTCGCACGATAGACGGTATCGATGTCGAGGCGCTGAGCTGGACCCTGACGATCAGCGCTCCCAGACAAGCCGCTGCGAGCAAAGAAAAAAAGATGAAAAATCAGGCCGAAGCAAAGCAGTCGGGCGAACAATCAATTTTTGATCCGTCAACTGCCGCACGTGTTGCTGCACCCGTCTTCTTACGCGAACAACTGCACCCGGGTGATTGCATAAGTGGCCCTGCATTGATTACCGAGGATCAAACAACAACCGTCGTATCGTCCGCATACGACGCGTCCATCGACGGGCGCGGTTACGTTGTCCTGACACATCGAGAGGCGAGCCGTGATGAGTAGCGCGCTCAAGAAGATTCAGATGCAGATCATGTGGGATCGCTTGCTCGCAATTGTCGAAGAGCAGGCACAGGTACTTATCCGGACCGCGTTCTCGACGACGGTTCGGGAGGCCGGTGACCTCTCATCCGGCGTTTTCGATACGCAGGGACATATGCTTGCCCAGGCCATCACGGGCACGCCGGGACATGTCAACGCGATGGCTGCCAGCGTCGGCTTTTTCCTCGACAAGTATCCCATCGACACACTGGAACTCGGCGACGTATTGCTAACGAATGACCCCTGGCATGGCACCGGGCACCTGAACGACTTCACGGTTGTCACGCCGGTCTTCCAAAACGATCGACCCGTTGCATTGTTTGCCGCAACGTCGCATATCGCGGACGTCGGTGGCCTGGGTTTTGGCCCTGACGGACGTCAAGTCTACGAAGAAGGTATCAACCTGCCGATCGCTTATCTGTTTCGTGCCGGCGAAGTAAACGCAACGCTTTTGGAAATTCTGCGGGCGAATGTACGTGACCCGGTTGCTGCCCAAGGTGACCTGTATTCGCTGGCAGCCTGCAACAAGGCAGGTGCCGACTCACTGCTCGAAATGCTCGATGAGTTCAACCTCGATGGCCTAGACAAAGTCGGACACATGATCATCGAGAACTCTCGCGAGGCAATGCTCAGCGAGATTCGCAAACTGCCCAAGGGTAAGTGGCATTACACGATGCGCATCGACGGCTACGACGACCCTGTCGACCTTGTTTGCACATTGACGATTAACGAAGACGGCATCGACATCGACTTCGATGGAACATCGTCGACGTCCGGCCACGGCATCAACGTCCCGTTAACCTACACGCAAGCGTATGCGTCCTTTGGAGCACGCTGCGTCATTGGAAATGACATTCCGAACAATGCAGGCTCACTCGGCGTTGTTCGCGTGACGGCACCCGAAGGTTCGATACTTAACGCACCTCGCCCGGCCGCCGTATCGGCACGCCACGCGATCGGCCAGATGCTTCCCGATGTTGTGCTCGGCTGCCTCGAGGAACCGCTTGATGGACAAGTGCCGGTCGAAGGTGCCGCCTGCCTGTTCGGCCCGGTGTTTCTGGGTGGACGCGGGGTCATTCCGAGCAGTGACAGCGAGACATTCGTTATCAATGCGTTTTACGCGGGCGGCACGGGAGCGAGACCGGGCAAGGACGGCTTGTCCTGCACAGCATTTCCGTCCGGTGTGCGCAGCACGCCAGTCGAGATCACAGAGAACACGGCGCCATTAATCATGTGGCGCAAGGAATATCGGCCCGGCTCCGGAGGCGACGGCCGGTACCGCGGTGGCCTCGGCCAAATCATGGAGTTTGCGCACTCCGATGGCGAAGCCTTTGCGGTCTCAAAAATGTTCGATCGGATCGACCATCCACCGCGTGGCCGTGACGGTGGCGAATCGGGTGCGCCGGCGCGCGTCTATTTGAAGAGTGGTGCGAGACTGAAAGGCATGGGCCGCGAGATCATCCCGGCCGGCGACTCTATGGTATTGGAAACTGCTGGCGGCGGCGGCCGCGGCGATCCATCTGATCGCGATGCAAAAGCGGTCGAGGCCGACGAAAAATGTGGCTTGGTTTCCGGCCGTCGCGGCTAAAGCCGCTCCCACGATGGTGATTAGAGGGCGTGGGAGCGGCTTTAGCCGCGACAATTATCCGAAGGTCGTGACGTGCAGCGGTTCGCCCGAACTCACTGACGCACGTTTCATACCTTGCGAGTTGTAAGTCATCGCGATTTCGCCATCCCGCGTCACGACAATGACGCCGGCATCCCCGCCCAGTCGTCTGATCTCGGCGAGAACCTCATCGATCGCAGTTTCGATCGTTGCACCTGCTTTGACTTTATGGGCAATCGAGATCGCCCCGCCAGAACGAATGATGTGTTCGCCCGTGCCCGTGAACGAGATTGCAATGTCATCGTCTGCCCAGGTGCCGGGCCCAATCATGGGTGAGTCCCCAACTCGTCCTTCGAGTTTGCCGAATGTGCCACCGGTCGAGGTCGCGGCGGCAAGGCCGCCAGACTGGTCGAGCGCTACAGCACCAACGGTGCCGTGTTTCTGTTCGTAGATTTCGTCTTCATATACGCCAATCGGCAGGATGTAGTAGTCGTCTGGATCACGAACCTCTTCAAGGCATTGCTCACGCGCGAACGCCAGTGCTCCCTTTCCCGTGAGCATGACGTGCGGCGTTTCCAGCATGATGCGTCTTGCGACGCTGACTGGATTAACGACACCAACAATCGCCGCGACAGCTCCAGCCGTACGGGTCGCTCCGTCCATGATCGATGCGTCGAGTTCGACATAGCCCGCTGTATTGGGCGCCGAACCGCGACCTGCTACGCACATGCCGATTCTCTCCATATCTGCTACCGCATACTCGACGACGTCCAGCGCACTGCCGCCAGCTTCGAGCCGGGCTTTACCCTCTTCGGCCAGCTCGCGCAGGTGCTCCTCGACGACAGAATAGTCGCGCCCCGCGACAGGGCCGGCACCGCCGTGAATGGCGAACGCGTAGTTATCAGGCATGAATTTTCTACTCGGGCTTGCGCAAGCGAAGAACAAAACGATCCGTCTCGCCGCGCAGCGAGGGGTCAAAAACCTTCTTCGTGTGATCGTCCTCAGGATGAGCAAGCAGATCGCTTTCGGCCTCGACTATGAATCCGGCATCTGTTGCTGCCTTCTTCACCAACGTCGGTTCGATTCGATGTAGGGCCGTGTTGTCCGCATCCGCATCGCCTGCATGATCAATGATCCCGAACGTGCCGCCCGGCTTTAGCACAGCGAAGACCGACTCCAGGAGATTTGCCGCAGCTTCAGGACCGCCGCGATTATAGACGTCATGAAAATTGAGGGCCGTTATCGCAAAGTCGACGCCCGCCGGGGTAATCGACGTGTTGGCCATTTCTTCATCGAGGCGAGTGACGTTCGGCAATCGGGTATCGGCGAGCCTCGCTGTCAGCGCCTTGTCATTCGCCCCATCCCGGAACTGCAGGACTGACTGCGGGTTTTGAGCGTAGACCTTGCCCTCCGGCCCAACGGCAATGGACAAAACCTCGGTGTACCAACCACTTGCTGCCCAGATATCCAGCACTGTATCGCCCGATCTCAAGCCGAGGAAAGTCAGAATCTGATCCGGTTTGCGTTGTACATCACGTGCCTTGTCTTTGTCGCTTCGTCCGGGCGCATTTGCGAGTTCGCCGGCCAACATCGCCGATTCGTCAGCGAACGCCATACCCAAAGGCAATATGAACAGCCAGGACAGAAGAATTGCTGGTCGGACGGACAATAAAACTCTGTTTGTGTGCATCGGACGGCCTCCCGAAAGGTGCTACTCGGATATCAGTGCTGCGATGATAACAATGATTCGCCTTCATCCGGAATTCGTTGCCTGAACCATTCGGTTTCTATACTATTCCGTCGGTCCTAATCTACGAGTATCAACAATGAAAAACATTAAATTTATGTCCGTGCTGGCCCTCCTGTTGACGGCAACATTCGTCCAGGCTGGGGAAGAAGCTACAGAAATGGAAAGACCGTCAATGTTCGCCAGCCAGTCGATGACCGTCTCAGCGGTGGTCACGGCTATCGACCACGAGACCCGAGTGGTCACCGTGCGCAAGCCTGATGGTGAGGAAATCACCTTTACGGCAAGCGAGGAAGCCCGCAACCTGCCTCAGGTGTCAGTAGGCGACGTCCTGATGGCGGAATTTGTCGAGACTGTTTCCATCGAGGTGATGGCAAACGAAGGCTATGAGCCTGAGGCTGTTGGAGCGGCCGCCATGGCTCGTGCTAAAGAGGGTGAGATGCCTGGTGTCGCTATGATGGACGCTCAAATCACTACTGCAACGGTTGAAGAGATCAATATAGAGGCGAACACGTTTAAGCTGAAAGAAATCGATGGTTCGGTAAACGAATACGTGGCCCGGAATCCGCAGAACCTGAAACGTGCAAAGGTCGGCGACCTGGTAGTTATCACCGTCACCGAAACCCTGGCTATAACGGTTGAGAAACAGGCGGCCGAATAAGCCTTGCTAATTACACGGAGCGTGTCGCCAACGCTGGCGACACCATCGTGGCTCGTCGTGCCGGCCCGTAAACCGCGAGCTGGCCGACCAGCCACAGTGTAACCATCGCTGCCGGGATCAAGTACCAGGCGATTCGCTGCAAACCGAAAGCATCGACCATCCACATATTTATGCCTATGGCGATGATGGCTCCGCCTGTCACGCCCACGGTGCTAATGACGAAGTTCTCCAGCATGAAGTAGCGCAGGATCGCTGGTCTTGTCGCGCCCAATGCCCGTCGTGTGCCGATCTGCTTGGTCCGCCTTGCCACGCTGAAACTTGCGAGCCCTACGATTCCCAAACCGGTTATCGCGGTCAACACGATGACTATGAAAGTCAGAATTGTGACCATGCTCGAGTCCTCGAGATAGCTGCGAGCGCGGGCCTCTTCCATCGTCCGCATATTACGAATGATCCTGTCGGCACCGCTCGACGCCAGCATCTCCTCGATCTGCGGCATTATCTCGTCACGGTACCCGGGCTCGGCGCGTATGACATATCGCGCACCTGAGGATCCGCGCATCGACGGAATCAACATCGACCGCTCAACACCGGACCAACCCGACCACGCGGCTTGCATACGCTCTGTGATGCCAATGATCTGGATGGGCTTGGTGTCATGGATATACATCGTCTTGCCCAGCACGTCATCGAGGGCAAGATCCGGAAACATCTCCTCGGCCATCGCCGCAGTGACGATCGTGATCGCTGGCCAGTCGCCTGCGTCAAAGTCGTACCAGGTAACCTCACCAGGCTCGAAATTACGTCCCGCGATCAGATCGATGCCGAATGTGTCGATACCATGCTCGTCCGTGAAGAAGATCGCAGATCCTGTCGCATCGAGCGTCGGGTCGGGCTCCAGACGCAAACCCTCGGACCAGCCACCGCCATGCAACGGCACCGAATTCGACAAAATCGCGTTGTGGACGCCCGGAAAGTTCCGAATGGCATCGAGGTCTGCCGCAATCTGTACCTCGAAGTCCGCATCTGGATCGAAAACAACACTGCTCAGGTAAAAAATATTGGCTTCGTCGACGCCAGTAGGTCGGGCCATCTGCTGTGACCGTTCCTGGATAATATTGACGGCATTCACCATGATCGCCATCGTGACGGCAATCTGTAATGCGATCAGAACGTAGCTCGTCTTGTTGCGCATCAGCGCCCGCCAGATAGGTCCCAGTTCCATGTTTGTCTCCGAATTCTTAGGCCTACAGGGCCTTGAGCTGACTTGCCGGATGAACACTGCAAGCCCGCCATGTGGGGTAAAGCGCTGCCGCCAGCGCCGAAAGAATTGCCAGTCCGATTGCCGCGAGGATTACGACCCAGTCCATCGCGACCAGGCGAGCGATGAACTCAAACTCGCCATACAAGGCCTTGATCCCCTGCAAACCGAGCCAGGTCGTGCCGACTCCGAGCAGTCCGCCGGCCGCTCCAATAACGCCCGCCTCGATAATGTACTGCGAGAAAATCGCCTGACGCGAGGCACCCAGTGCGCGGCGCAGGCTGATGTCGCCGGTACGGCGTGCGACCTTCGCCAGCAGCAATCCAATCGTGTTAAGCAGACAAACGATCAGGAACATGTAAGCGAGCCCGAGCAGAACATTGACGTCTTCGGCTACAACTTCCTCATACTCCATCCACTCCATGACGTTGTTGAGGCGATTGTTCATGGGCCGCGGAAAACGCCCTAACTCTTTTTGCGTTTCGACATAGGCGCTGAGAAAAGACATGTATTCCTGACGCTCGCTCGCACCGTGCAGCTCGACCCAGAACTGCAGCCAGATACACTCGGAGTTAAGAAACGCTTCGCGGCCTCCCTCGCGTGCGTTCCAGCAACTGGTGTTACCACTGCTGCCATGTTCGCCCGCGATACTCACGCTCAACGGCAGGAAGACCTCTTCAACGTCTTCAAACGGACCATTGTTCACATCGTAGAATTTCGGCAGCGGTTCCCAGATATCCATGACACCGCTGACCCGGTAGGGCATGTCATTCATGACAAGCGTGCGGCCCACAGAGTTCTCGCCACCGAAGAGCCGTTCGTTTATCTCCCTGTTAATAACGACGACGTTTTCCTCATTGTCATCTGCCGATTTATCCCAGCCGCCACCGTAGACAAACGGTGTGTCAAACATCGGGAAGAAATCGGCTGAGGTGCTGCGACTTATTACCTGGAACGGTCGCTCGTCCTCACCCTGAGGTTCGACGATACGCGACGACTTGAAACTCAATACCTGGCGACGCGCCTGACCGGCTTCGAGCAGTGCCGTGCCGTCCAGGTAGGTTACTTGTTCTGGCGGCAGGTCCGGGTCCTGGTAAGCGTCATTCGGGTCCCAGCTGTCCAGCTGAACGTGATACAGCACGTCCGACTTATGCGGAATTGGATTGCCGCTCATGACGTAATCGACGTTGATTATTGTCATGCATGCGCCAATACCGACCGCGATAGCCGCAACCATTAGCGCACTCAATATCGGGTTCTTACGAATGCTGAACAATCCGAGTTTTACGTAGTAGCGAAACACAGTGTCTCTCCCGAGTTCTGTCAGCCGGATTGTGCGGCGAGATGCAGTTCAGGCTCAGAGGTACTGACCTGACCGTCAAGGACAAGGATGTTGCGGTTTGCCCGGCTCGCCAGCGAAGGTTCGTGCGTCACCATGATGATGGTCGTGCCGTCACGATTAATTTCGCTCAACAGATCCATGACGCTGTCCGCCATGTGTGAGTCGAGATTGCCGGTCGGTTCGTCGGCAAGCAGGAATCTGGGTTCACCGGCGAGCGCTCGTGCAATAGCAACGCGTTGCTGTTGCCCACCTGACAATTGCGACGGCAAGTGCTTGTTGCGTGAGCCCAGGCCGACGATGTCGAGTACCCGGTCGATTCGTTTCTTGCGTTCTGCAGCATCGAAGCCCCTATATCGTAGAGGCACATCGACGTTGTCGAACACGTCGAGCTCAGGAATCAGGTTGAAGCTCTGAAAGATGAATCCGATCTTTTCGTTGCGCAGTTTTGAGCGCTCAGTGTCATTGAGACCCGAGACGTCACGACCGTCGAGCTGATAGGCACCACTCGAAAACTCCTCGAGCAGTCCCGCGATGTTCAGGAACGTTGTCTTGCCCGAACCGGACGGTCCGGTCACCGAGACGAATTCGCCTTCGTCCACACTAAGCGAAAACTCGCGCAGCGCGTGTGTCTCAACCGTGTCGGTCCGGTAAACCTTTGAAACGTTTTGCATGCTAAGCATGGTCTGCTCTCCTGAATGAATAGCTAGTCCGTGATCAGCACGGTGTCCGCGCCACGGAATTGGTCGATACTGGAAATGATGACGCGGTCGCCTTCCTGCAGGCCGCTGATGATTTCAACGGCAGACAGACTCCGGCCACCCACGGTAATTGCCCTGCGTTCGGCGATATCTTCGTCTCGCAACACGTAGGCGACGCGTCCGCCACCGGTTTCAAGAAACTGTCCGCGCTGCAGCGTGAGCACTGATGGTCGCTCTTCGAGCAGTACGCGGGTAGTCAGTCTCTGGTTCTGGCGAATGTTCGCGGGCATGTCACCGCTGAAACGAATACGGCTGCGAACCTGGTTGGCGATGATTTCGGGCGAGACTGCGACGAGCTGGCCGGAATATTTTTGATCGCCCAGAATGATTTCGGCTTGCATGCCAATGGCGAGGTCATCCGCGTAACTCTCGGGAATCTGCGCATCGATTTCGAAGCGTGACAAATCAACAACGGCCATCACGGGAGTGTCACGAGAAACCGCGGCACGTTGCTCGACCAGCAGGTCACCAACGATGCCTGCAACCGGCGAGCGAATCGCCAATTCGTCAACCTGGCGTTGTATTTCGACGACGCGCATGTTCTGACGATTGCGTGCCAGTTCCTTCGCCCTGAGTTCAAAGGTTAAACGTTCGTCAAACAAGTCCGCATCGGCAACCGCATGCGCATACGCGAGCTCTGCATTTCTCAGGTCATCCTTGGCCTTTTCATAGTCGATGACCGGGATAACGCCACGATCATTTGCTTCTTCCGCTCTGCGCATCTCGCGCTTCGCTGCGACCAGTGCGACATCAGCAAGATCTGCGCCTTTGCGCTTCTCCAGCGCCGACTGCTTCGACTCGATTCTTTGCCGCTCGAGTTCTATCTCCTGTTCTTCGAGGGTCGCTTGAGCCTGCCTCAGCGTGTTTTCAAGTTCGGGACTGGCGACAACTGCAAGGACTTCCCCTTCAGCGACGCTTGCACCCGCCTCAGCACGAAGTGTGATCGTGCCAGCAGCCGTAGCGTAAAGCGTTGGACTGACGGCCGCGATGACCCGACCCTGCACCGAAACATCGCGGACGAGGTCTCCACGAACCACCTCGGCGATGCGTAAACGGTCCAGCGGCACAGATGCAGATGTACTCGACCACCGGCTAACGGCCGGAATGGCGATCCAGAGCACAACGAGCAACGCCAGTACCGAACCGCCGCCAATTATATTTCGCGTACGCTTGCTCTTTGGTGCCAGTTTGACGTCCTGTGCGGACGTATCGGCGATCTTCAATGCAGCCCCCAGAAATTAGTCGCACGAGCAACTATCGTAGATGTTCTTAAGTACTTAGATGCGGTGGGCCGGTATTTGGTTTATGCCGCAACCGATATCTGCTCTATACTGGTATGGAACTAGTTAAAAGGCATAGCAATGGATGACCCAAGGGGCGTTCGCCCCGCAACAGAAACCTACAGGCCCGCCACATTGGCGTCCTCGGTTTACGAGAAGCTTCGAACCGGCATTCTGAAGGGTCGTTTTGAGCCCGGCAGCAGGTTACGCCTGCAGGAATTGACCCGGCAGTACGACGTTGGCAATAGCCCGCTGCGCGAAGCGCTCAATCGACTGTCATCGGAAGGCCTGGTCACACGTGAGGAGAACAAGGGATTTCGCGTTTCTCCAGCAAGTGTTGCGGAGCTTGAGGAACTGATTCAAACCCGTTGCATGGTGGAACAGATGGCTCTTCGTGAATCCATCAAGTCCGGTGGCGCCGATTGGGAAGAGCGTGTAGTGATTGCGTTCCATCGCCTGAGCCGCCTCGAGGATGCGGTGAACGGAACTGCCTCGCATCGCACGCCTGAGTGGGAGGACGCGCATCGCAAGTATCATGCCGCACTTCTCTCGGCATGTGGCTCGAACATTCTGCTCGGCTTTTGCCGTCAGCTACACGAACAGACCTTGCGGTACAGAAGTCTGGTGGAAGTCGTCGAGTACCGCGACATTCATGAATGCTCCGAGCATCGCAAGATTCAGGATGCTGTACTCGACAGAGACACAGAGCGTGCTGTCAGCATGCTGCACGCCCACTACACGGTCACGCTCGAGATCATCAAGTCCAGCGGCGCGCTGGACTAGCCGTCTTTGTTGTCGCGATACCGCCATCGTTGATAGATGGCCTTGTCCTCACTGCAGGTATCCAGCGTGGCCGTGCGTATCTTGTGAATGGGATCGCCACCGCCGCCGAAAACCATATCGAGACCGAGCGTAATACACAGTTCGGGGGCTGCCTTGGAGATGACCAGGCCATCGTCGGTCATCTCGAACTGCTGTTCGATGCGACCATCGCACGGCGTTAACGCTATCCACGAGCCGGACTCATTTATCGACATGCTCATGCAGTGATCGAACTCGACGAGACGGAAGTAGCCTTCCTCGATACCTTCCGCTGAGAAGCCCTGGTCAACCGCTATTCGCCCTTCGTACGAATAGCAGGTATGTCCGTGAACGCCGCCCGCCATGATCGCATTTTGCTGATGACCGGCCGCGTCAATACACCAGCCTCGAGCCTCATCGGGCAAGGCCTCAATCAATACGACCTCCACGGCGCGATCCGCCAGTGCGGCTGACGTAAACAACAGGGAGAAACAAAGAACGACGATTCTTTTCATGTTCGTATCCATTAGTAAAGCGGTCCTTTTGACATCGTCATGATGTAGGCGACGACATCGACAATATCCTGATCGCTTGCCGGCGTGCCGAGCTCAGCCATCTGGCGCCCATAGATGTCGTCCTCGTGCGTACCGCGCGCACCGTGTTTGAAGTACAAGAGTTGTCGAACCAAGTACCAGGCCTGCTTGTTATCCAGCCTTGGTCCGTTCATTTCTTTGATCCCTTCGCCTTGCTTGCCGTGGCATTGGGCACAATTCTCAAACAACTTGGCACCCTTGTTCGCATCAGGTGCCCTACGCGTATCCGGCATTGCGAGTTTCGAATCCCACTCATAGGGCCGCTTGCGCGGGCGATTGGCCATGCGATCGGGTGCCGGGTCTTCGGGAGTCACCGGCATGCTCTCAATGTATGCCGCCATATTGCGAATCGCGGCTTCATCAACCAGTGGCACCGCGTACACGACCATCTGCAGTCCCGGCAGATCTTCGGGGTGAGAGCCGCGAACTTTTGTCCTGAAGTACCGCAGCTGTCGCTCGGTGTACCAGGCCGGATCGCCTGCGACTTTGGGTGCGTCGGAGCGTTGTTGTCCAAGACCGTCAGCGTTGTGGCAAAAAGCGCAGAATTCCCAAAGCGTCGCGCCTGCCTCAAGGTCGATCTCATCTTCCGCGAGGCTTACTCCACCGCACGCAAAGAACGCCGCAAGCGCTACGGTTAGCGATCGTTTGATCTGATTTCTGGCCATTGCTTCGTCTCGTTTATAGCGTCGCTCATGCATACCGGATAGCGAGATTGCCTCGACAGTATATGCGATAATTATGTAGTATGCGCGCGAATATCGATAATCCAGCCACCAAGGATAGTAGATTAAAATGTTGAAGTGGATACTGATTTTACTGGTTTGTGTAATCGCGCCTCCGCAACTTGCCTGGGCACATCACTCATCGAGCCCACATTACGATGCCAACAAACCCGTATCAATTGTTGGCGAAGTCGTCGAATTCAAATTCGTCAATCCACACGCGTTCTTGTACCTCAACGTAGCCAACGAGGACGGTTCCGTGTCGCTTTGGAATTGCGAGTTTCAGGCGGCGTCCAAGCACCGTCGCGATGGCTGGACTAAAGACATATTCGAGCCGGGTAGCACCGTGAGGATACAGGGCATGTCAGCTCGGCGTGATCCGAACGGCTGTTCCTTTCAATCGGGGGTGCTCGAGGACGGCACACGACTCACACGTAACAGCGTCATCGAAAGTCGCGCGACAACTCAGGTAAGCGCTATTCCCGGAGATTCGATCGCCGGTAACTGGCAGTCGATACCCAGGCAACGCAGACCCGGTCAGGATCGCGGTAACCAGGGTCGGGGGCGCGCCGCGACCCTGCTCACCGAGGAGCACAAAGCCGCTCTTGAAAACTACGACCAGCGCTTTGATGACCCGGCACTCCAGTGCAGCCCGTCGAGTATTATCCGCGTTTGGGGAGAACCGAATGCTGTCAACGCCATCGAGGTTGGGGAAGAGACTGTCGTCATTCGCCACGAGTTCATGGACACGATGCGTACCGTGCGCCTCGGCACCAGCAAGCCGCCCGATGGATACGAGCCGGGCCTGACCGGCTATTCAATCGGTTATTTCGAAGGTGACGATCTCATTATTGAGACAACCGGGTTCAAAGCCGGCGTACTGATGCCACACCCGGGCATGCTGCACAGTGACGAAATGAAAATTACCGAGCGTCTAAGCATGAATGACGACGGCAGCGAACTCGTTCGCGAATACACCGTGACAGACCCGCACTACCTCAAAGAGCCATACACGGGCAGGAGCGGCTGGCGGCGAACGGACTTGTCACTCTCCAGTTACGACTGCGTTGAGCTAGGTGGTGTTAGCAACGACCGCAGCGCTGGCGACTAGCAGGTAATTCTAAGTCCCGGATCTCAATTCTGTTACGAGCACTGTTAGCGCATCGAATTGCGCTTGCTCATGTTCGCTGAGCTCGCCGTCGAGCAGATTGTCGTTTTCGTATGGATCTTCGATCAGGTTGTAAAACTCGAAACTTCCATCTTCGTGCAACAACTTGTACTCGGCATTTCGCACGGCATATTTCGCGTCGGGAATGCCGGCGAAGTTACCTTCGAACTCATCCGCATACACGTAGTCCCGGATTGAAGCTGTCGACGGATCTTCAAGGTAGGACATGAAACTGACCGAATCGAGCGTCACGTGGCCGGGGACTGTCTCATCCGAATCTATGCCGGCCATCTCCATGATCGTAAGGAAAATGTCCGAAGAGTTGACCAGTGCTTGTGATGAGCCCTTCGCAACGCCGGGGCCAGTAACAAATAGCGGGACATTTACTCCGCCCTGGTAAACGGATCCTTTCGCTTTCCCCATTACAACGGGTGGGCGCGCACTTCGCCCACCGGATCCATTATCGCCCATAAAAATAACATAGGTATTCGCACGCACCTCGGGCGACAGGGACCCGAGCAGCCGCTCGATCTCCGAATCCAGCGCCTCGAGCATCATGTTCGTATAGGCGAGACCGTCGCCTCGTGGATTCGCCTGTGGGTCGACGTGCGACCAGTCGCTACGCCAGCGATTTTCAGGTGGCAGGTGCATTGGCGTATGCGGCAGGTTAAACGCCATCCACAGGAACCAGGGATTACCGCCCTGCTCGGCGATCCAGTTGATAGCGTCGTCCGTCTTGTCATCCGGCGCATATCCGGTCTCGCCAGACCACTCACCATTCACGACCTTGTTCCAGGTGAAGTAGCTATCGGGAAAGCCGCGAATCAGGCCTGCGAAATGATCAAAGCCGATCAGGTTCGGGTGCTGCTCCCAGCCATTTCTGCGATCCGATAAGTGCCATTTGCCGATTGCAGCGGTTGAGTAGCCCATTTGCTTATTGACCTTGAATGCCATCGGCAACGTGAATTCTGTAAGCGGCAGTCCCCAGTCAATCGGCGCATCTGCTCTGCGACCCGGTTCGCCGCCCTCGCCCCTGCCACCGGGGCGGGATGTCTCCGCTGGCGCCCACTCGGGCTTTGGAGGAATCTCCGGAAAGTAACCCATAGCATCGCGATCGCCTGTCGGGCGGCCAACCCCGGTCCGAAATGCGTAGCGGCCAGTTAGCATCGTTGCCCTTGTCGGCGAGCAGGCTGCTTGCGACCAAAAATTGTCGAAACGCACTCCCTGGTCACATAGCGTGTCGAGCGTTGGCGTCGTGGCCGGGTCTTTGCTCTGGCCGTAACATGACAAGGTTTCGTTGCCCATGTCGTCGCCAATAAGGAGCAGAATATTCGGTTGTCGTTCCGCTTCATTATCGTCCGCGATCGCGGGCGCCGCCATCAGCAAGACCAGAAAAACTCCTGGTAACATTTTCGTCACTTGGTGCTCCTGAATTTCAAAACCGAAACGTGTAGTCGGCTTTGAGTGTTACGTCCGATGTTGTTGAATGATAACCGTCGTCAGCAAATTGTTCGCTGAAATTGTGGTTTAGAACAAGATAGATGTTTCTTCCCGCCTGCGGGACCCAGTGGAGTCGACTGCTGAGGCCGATCGACTCGCTGACATTGTCATACTGCACCAGGTTCACCCACGACACCGTGTTCGAGAAGACAACATCGAGTTCAGTACTGGCTAACTCAGTCTTGAAATTACCTTGTGGCAGTTCGACATCATCAACGCGGTAAGAAACAGCAGCTCGAAAGTGCTTCGACGGTCGCCAACCGAATTCTGTTTTAACAGACTGGATGTCGCCATCGAAAAATTCTCCATCGCGCAGGTCGAACTTGGCTGTGAACTGTCGCTGGTTGCCTGTTTCAACCCGGATTTCCGGCGCCCCATAACTGTAGGTGCCTTCAGGTATGAATATGCCTTCGGAAATTTCGAATGGCTCAAGGAGGCGCTCCTTGTCAGCACGATAAGAAATCGCGAATTTGTCGCCGCCATTGGTCTCAATCTCAAGTGGTTCGATTTCGATACTCTGCGATTGCAGGCCGCCGTTAATTAAGTCAATCCTTTGTGCGTCGATCTCCGCCGAGATATTTCTGACCAGCGGTCCGTTTCGCTGGTAGGTATAACCAATATCTGCCAGGTAATGGTCAATACCAGACCGACTAACAAAGCCGACAGCGGGATTGAAGTTCTCCTGTATCTCCTTAAAGCCGATGCTGCCGCGCCATCCGGTCTTGTTGGGCGATTTGACGAGCAACCCAAACGCTGAGTCATCGCCATCAAGACCCGTTGTGCTCGATTGCTGATACCAAAAACTAGCATCCAACTCGCGACCCCCCGGCAAACGAGAATTTCGGTACAGGTAGTCGACACCAATCACTGTGTTGTTCAGATTGGACCGCGGGTCGCCACTAGTGACAATGAAACCGACATTTGATTCTTCGAGCACGTTTGCAGATACGCGAGCGACGAGAATGTCAGTGGCGTCTATGTCTTCAAACTCGGCCTGACGAATCGCCTGAGCGCCAATATTCCACCGCCCGACACGCCCACTGATTTTACCGCCCACATCCAGGTCGACAGGCTGCCCCGAATCGCTGAGCCCGATGCGACGCGAAAAATAGGGTCGTCCATTCTCCTCATCAGCTCTCGAGAACCCGCCGCCAGGTCCGTCGCCGCCAATGCCACCAAACTCGAAGATGTCGGACTCCCGGAGGAAAAAGTCCCGCTTCTCCGGGAAGAATAAACCGAAACGCGTCAGGTTGACCTGCCGATTGTCGACCTCGGTCGCCGAAAAGTCCGTGTTAATCGTCAGCGAGGCGTTTAGTGCCGGCGTGAGTCTGTAAAACACATCCAGCGATGGTTCAGTATTTGATTCGTCGGTACCGGCAACGAAGTCTCGATGGCTGCTAACGCTTAGCGCCGGCACAATATCCAGGCCGACTCCCTGGCTAAGATCTGAAAGACCAGTCAACGTGCCTGCGATCGCCGGGTTGATCGACTGATTGCGGGACACCCAGCCCATCTCTTCCTGTTTTCGGACAACTTCACGACTGAGGTTGATCGCCCAATCTTCGTCGCTGTTAAACGATAAGGTCTTGAACGGAATTCTTATCTCGGACGTCCATCCGTTATCACCGACTCGCGATTCGGCTTGCCAGATTCCGTTCCACTCCGCATCGAAGTCTCCGTCTTTGTAGATGCCGTCAACTCGAACGCTGTTCGCATTGACCAGGAAAGAGTAGCCACTGCGCTTATCGTTGAACGGGCTCAACAACACTCTGGCCCGATCTTCCCCGCGCAAGCCCTCGCCCTGCCGCAACACTCTTGCCGTTATCTGCTCCGGTTCGCTGTCGAATGCCCGAACGCCGATGTAAATCGCGTCCTCATCAAAGAGCAACAAGAACTCGGTTCGCTCGCTCGGCGCGTCGTATTCGCGGGGCTTGATCTGATGCAGGTCATCAACAACGACCGCATCATTCCAGGCCGTATCGTCGAGCAAACCGTCAATAAGCGGTGGCGAATCGGTTCTCGCAATGGACGTCGATTTCGTGAGCGCCGGTGCATCCTCCGCGTACCCAACGGCCGAGACCAGCAGTAGCAGTACGGACAAACTGGCAGACCACGGCCATGCGCCGCGACAATCTTGCCGCGGGCTCGAAGAAAACACCGGTTTTTCAGTACGTTGGGGCAGCAGCATTGGCAGGGACAGGAAGGCTCGAAACTTTCGAGGTTATCGTGATTTTATACGAATTCTACACGATATCTGTAATCGAACAATAATATCGATATTATTGATTCTGTGCTGTGGCAAGCAGGCGATCCGATATGCTCTCTGTCGCTGCCTTGAGTTGCTCCACCTTGTATGACGGTATGCGGTCGTCCTCAGCGAAATTCGACAGGACCTGTTGTACTGCCGCGACCTGCTGCAACTTGGCACGCAGGCTCCGCACATCGAGTTTGACCTGGCCGGACTCCGCGAGTGTCGCCTCGTACTCGAAGATGTAAATCAGGCGCCTCGCCGTCTCGATTATCTCCGCAGCATCATCAGCAACAAACGCCGCCGCCAGCCGCATCGCGTAAAAGTCCGGATCCTGGTATAGCGCAATGGCCTCGTCGATCAGTTTTGTTGCCTCACGCGCCAATGCCGGTTGCGATCCCGGAGTCGTCGTCTTGATGCGCCGGTCGACCCTGAGCTTCACCGTATCGAGATACCAAAGGTCCGTTGGCAAAGTGGTTGCAAGGGCCTCATCGAGCGCATCGACTTCCTCCCAGTTGCCCGCGGCAGCTGCCAGCCAGGCGCGTACTGTGACTGCCGCCGTACCACGAATAGCAGCCAGCTCTTCGCGAATTCGTTGTGGAGGATTCTCACCACGCGCAATGCGTGAGAACCACGGACGCAGCAGTGCGTAGCGCGCGTGATGGCTGTCCGGGTCGGCCGCAATGGCTAGCAGCAGATTTCGCTGCGATTCCTGCACCTGATTTTCTCGCGCCTGCCCCAAACCGATCATGACCAGCCCCTCGGGATCGCGAAGATCCAGCAAGGTGTCAGCCAGGGAAACTGCACGTTGCTTCAGGTACACGCTCTCGAGGCGCCGGGAAACATAGGTGAAATCGAGGCGCATCGGAAAATTAGAATGTAACCAGCTGTTCTCATCCAACAGCGGGTCAAAAGGTTCTAACAACTCTGCCAACTGGCTAATGGTTAATGTCGTACCTTTGTCCATTGCGACAGAGGAGCGCGTCGCCATCAAATTGAAATTGTCTGTGATTATCTCGGCGCCCGCCGCAAATGCCGCCACATTTGCGTGATCCATCGTGAGAGCGACAACAGCATCCTCGACCGAGCCAACGCCTTTCTCGCGGTAGTGAGATATGTCATCACCTAAAGGCCTGCCGGTCCTCGCCATATCCAGTTCAACATTAAGTGGCTTGGCGGACCCGAGGAAAAACAGAACCTGCGGATCCCACTGGTACACGCGTACGTGATCGAACACATCGAGCATTGTCGCGCACAGGCTCTTGAGTAATTCCTCGTCGACGAATTGCGTATTCATCCATTGCAGGTAGACGCCGTCCTCGCTCAGCCGACTGTTCGCAAGTTGCATAAACTCGCGCGTATAGAGATGCGATGCGCCTGCCGTCCAGGGATGCGATGGCTGCGAGACAATTGCGTCGAACTCCTTCGCCGTTAGTGCCAGCGCGCTGCGCGCATCGTTAATGAAGACATTGACCCGCGGATCGGCAAGTGGATCGATCTGCCTTTCTTCACTCATCGAGCGATTTGCTTCGATGACCTCCGGTTCAAGTTCGATAACGTCAATAGACTTCACCGATGGCGGAACCCCTTCGAGAGTCGCGCCAGCGCCGAACCCCACGATCAACATGCTCTCTGTGTCGGGTCGGGCAAGAACCGGCAGCGCAGAAAGTAAGCGCTGATTATGTTTGTACGGTGGCGCACCTTTCAGGTTCGTCGATGCTTCAGGCAAACCGTTGGTGCGTAAGTTGAAGTAACCATTGTCCTCGATAACGAGTACGGTCGCGGACCGGCCGACCTCGTAAAAACGGATTTCGCCGGTGCGCTGCTCAAGGATCGGTGAGGTGCGCAAGATCTCTTCGGGCATGTTCGGGCGGTACACAATAACCGCGGCTACCACGGCAATCGCCGTGATTGCGATCGGCGCCATCTTGCGCTTGCCAATAAAAACTGCGGTCGCCAGTGCCAGGGTCAGATTCACAATGACAGCGAAATGAATTGCACCTTCGTAGCGTAGCGCGGGTATCAGGAAAAAAGCCGCGATCGTCGCGCCAGCAATTGCCCCCACGGTATTCCACGAATAAACCCTTGCGGATGCCGGCGCCGCATCTTTCTCGTCGCGAGCGAAGATGCGCACGGCAAGCGGGAATGTGGCGCCAATGAACAGTGTCGCAGGCAACAGAATAAACACCGCCATTAAGGCATTGCCCTTAAGACCGCCAGTCTCGGGAATAGCGAAGGGCAACAACTGGTAGATCGCAACCGAGGCGATCGCAATACCGCACTGCACGATGATGAATCCGTTTATCGCCGCAACTCGGCTTTTCGCGAATCGCGACGCGATTGCGCTACCGATCGTGATACCACCGAGGAAGCTCGCGAGCATCGTTGCAAATGCCGTGATGCTGCCGCCGAGAATATGGCCCAACAGCCGTGTCCACAGCACCTCATAGATGAACGAATTGACTCCCGAGAACAACATCAGCGGCAGAATCCACTGACGTCCGCGCAGCGGCGGGGCGGCCGCCGACGTTGCGACTTTGGCTTCAGGTTCGCTGGCGCTTTCGGCTCTTGCTTCCTGCGCCACTGCTTTGGCTATTAACGCCGCGATGACAAACACAAGCAGATTCACGCTGACGCCAACCCACACCGTGCCGTTTAGACCGAGTGCAGGCAGCAGAACAAATCCCGCAACAACCGTTCCGGCAACAGCGCCAACCGTGTTTGTTGCGTACAGGAGCCCGACGCGCGGTCCGATTTGCTCCTCGCTCTTTACAACATATTTCGTGAGCAACGGAAGCGTTGCCCCCATGAAGCTAGTCGGAATCGCGAGCACAACAAAGGCCGTTCCCAGGTAAAAGAACGACTGTCCGAGTCCACTGGCATCGACGGGCTCCGGCTGTCCGCCGAAGACCATCACGTAAAAACCATTCAAGAGTGATAGCAACAACGGCACGCAAAGCGCCGATATCGCAATACCAGCCTCAAGAAGTCCGTAAAACAATACCGGGCGACGGACCTTGTGGACGAAGCGCGCCGCAATGGCTGCGCCGAGAGCCAGTCCACCCATGTAGGCAGCAAGTACCGCGGCAATCGCCAGTTCCGACGTGCCGAACACGAGTGAGAACTGCCGCATCCACGCGGTTTGATACAGAAGTGCCGCGAACCCCGAGAGGACGAAGCAGACGACGACGCCGAGAAGAATAGGCATTTAAATTATCGATATTAATTTCTGAAACGAAGTATTTCCGATACTATCAGCAAATCACACCTTGCTCATGAGACGAAATGAAAACAATCCTTACCGCACTGACAGCCGTTATCCTGCTCTCCGCCTGCCAGGCCGACAAGCCTGAAACCGAAACCATAAGCACCACACCTCCAAATATCGTCCTGATCCTCGTTGATGATATGGGCTACACCGATATCGGTGCGTTTGGCAGCGAAGTTGAAACACCTAATCTGGATGCTCTGGCGTTCGCGGGCGTACGGCTAAGCAATTTTCATTCTTCTCCGCAGTGCGCGCCAACCCGATCGATGCTCTTATCCGGCTCGGACAATCATAAGGCTGGTATGGGATCGATGTTCGGCAGCCGGATGATCGTGGGTGAGTATGGCGATCAGGAAGGTTACGAACAACAACTGCATCCACGAGTAGCAACCTTGCCGGAACGGCTTGGTGATGCCGGCTATCACACTTACATGTCGGGCAAGTGGCATCTCGGGGCCGCGCTCGACCAGGTGCCGGTCAAGCGCGGCTTCGATCGCAGTTTTGCACTCATGATCGGTTCAAGCAGTCACTTCGGCTCGCCGACCGTCAACCCGGCAACGGCCTTTCGTGCTGATGGCGAACTTGTCGAGAATTTACCCGACGGGTTTTATTCCTCCACAACTTACACCGACAAGATGATCGATTTTATCGACAGCAACCACGGAGACGGCAAGCCGTTCTTTGGCTACCTCGCGCTGACGGCGCCGCACTGGCCGCTGCAGGTTCCGGCCGAAGAACTCGATCGCTACAAGGGTCGCTATGATGCCGGCTATGACGTCCTGCGCGCAGAGCGCATCAAACGTGCCGAGGAGCTCGGCGTAGTCCCGGAAGTCGACCCTGCATTGTTCGAGCTCGTCGGAAAATCCTGGGATGAACTCACAGAGGAAGAGCAGCGGTACTCCGCACGCAGGATGGAACTCTATGCGGCCATGATGGGGGTTATGGACGACAACATTGGAAGACTGGTCACCCATCTCAAAGAGATCGGCGAGTTCGAGAACACCTATTTCTTCTTTATGTCCGACAACGGCGCGGAAGCAGATCGTGAAGAGCTCAATCCGACGTTCGCAGGGCAGATTGAACGTTCCGGGTACGTCGACAATAGTTACGAGAATCTCGGCAGCCCGACGTCGTGGGTTTTCCTCGGCCCGGGTTGGGCGCAGGCAGCTGCAGCGCCATTCCGGCTTTTCAAGGGATTTCCGACCGAAGGCGGTCACAAAGTAACTTCGTTCGCCTATCACCCGACACTGGCATCAAATGGGATCATCGACGATCAGTACCTGTCACTCATGGATGTGATGCCGACGTTTCTCGATATCGCCGGCGCGGAGTTCGACCCGACAACGGTCCGCGGACGCGACGTGGTACCGATGGATGGTCGCTCATTCGCCGCGTCACTCGGCAACGTTGACAATCCGGTCTACGGCCCGGACGACGTCATTGCACATGAGTTACACGGTCAGCGTTACCTGCTCCGCGGCGACTGGAAGATTCTCTGGGAACAAAGACCGATCAATATCCACTGGGACGACGAGTACCCGGACCGCTGGAATTCATGGCAGTTGTTTAACCTGGCCAACGACCCCACCGAACAATACAACCTTGCGGCCGCCGAACCCGAACTCACGGCAGAGCTCGTGGCCTTATGGGAACAGTGGGCCGACGAGCACAACGTTATCAAGTCGATTGAGGCACAGTGGCCACCACCCGGGCCACCACCGCGGCCCGCCGCGGACTAGCGAGTACGAGCTGCTTGCGAAATACTGATCGTATCGCCAATCTCGAAACTCATCAGGTCCTCACCGACGACCAGCGGTCCGTCGTAATTCTTCCGTGTGCGTGGAATGAGCGTTGATAGCGGTGCTTCAGGAATCGTCGGTCCACTCAAAATGACAAAGTGAGTGTAGACCGCGAGCTTCGGATTAACTTCGGCGAATACGATTCCGGCTTCTTCAGGTGTCGTGTGATGCGCGACAATTCGCTGAAACTGTTCCGACGACGCGAGTAATTCCTCACTGGCCAACGCGACCTCGTGAACAATCAGGTCAGCACCCTTCGCAGCGGCGATCAAATTGCGGTCGAAACGCGTATCGCCGGAAATCACAACGGCGCGTCCGTCATAGTCAATGCGATAACCGTACGCCGGCTTGATCAATTCTCCATGATCAACCGCGAACGCTATGACCTTTACACCGTCTTTTTCGTAGACAACGCCGTCTTCATCAAACTCATGTGCGATCAACACGATGCCTTCGGGCGGCAGCAGCTCATCAGGAATTCGAGTACTGGTGTTCAGCTCGAATGCTTTTTCCAGACTCGACAAGAGATTCGCTGTGCCGGTTGGTCCCCAGATTTCCATCGGCTCGCTGCGACGGCCGAATGGTGGCGGTATCCACCCTGTCATCCAGACATCATCGAGCCCTATCAGGTGGTCGTGATGAAAGTGCGTCAGGAAAGTAGCGTCGAGTCCGCTCAGTGAAACACCCATTTGCACGAGCCGGGTAGCAGCTCCCCGACCAACATCAAACAGCAGCTCCTGCCCGGCCACCTCGACGAGTGTCGCCGGGCCGAAACGATCAGGGCGCGGGATCGGGTCGCCCGTGCCGAGCAAAGTTACTCTGAAATCCTGAGCGCTCGCGGTCGCGGCAAGAAATACGCTCAAGCCAATCACCAGCACAGTCTTCCCTGTTCTCATACTCGATTCCTATTTCTTGCTTTGTTCGATAATCGCCTTTATCGCCGGATGATCTTCCGGGAAACGATTCGCGCGGAACAACATGTGTGGTCCTTCCGCACCGTCGTCGTAGTGGTACTCCCAGACGATCTCACCATCCGGTGTCACCTCACGGACTTTTGCGCCGGCACCGTGGTTAACAAGCGTATTGCCGTTGGCCAGGCGCTGTGCCCCGGAGATGAACCACGAGAAGAAAATATCCTCGTCTGTCGGAGCATATTCCCAAACCAGCTCGTCCGGGCCGTAGGCTCCGTCCTCACCAAGAACATAGGATCCATCCTCATTCATCGCTGGTGACAATTCGACGACACTCGTATGCGGACGCAGTTCGGAATCGCCGTTATTGAATATCAGGAGGTTTCCTGCCCCTGGCAGCCCCGGCCTGATCCATTGCACATCGTGCTGGTTAAATAATTGCCGATCCTCCGCGGGTCCGCGGTCATAGTTCTCCGTACGTCCCCAGCGGTACAGGAAGTCGCCGCCTTTTCCATAGCGACCACCTGAATGTCCCTGTGCTTCGAACGGCGTCGTGCTGTGGTCGATAACGTAGACTTCGCTCAGGTAGTTCGATGAGAAAATGATCTGGTCCAGCTCCGCGTTGTAGTCCAGCGCATTGACGTGTGTCCAATCGGCGCCGACGCCGCCATCACGATTGAATCTTATTGCATTGATATCGAGCAGTTCCGGATGATCGGCAACAACACCGTAGTTCGCTTTGCCCATGTCAAAGTCCTGAACCAGATGGTGCCGAGCGCTCCACTCCCAAACGATTTCAGCCGTCGCGGGATTGACCTCGATAATGCCGTCGAACCAGAAATTACCGTCCTCGTCGACGTGCTCCGGGTTACGCCCCTGCGAGATGGCGAGGTCGGTTGACACCTGTTCCCAAACGATCGCAAGTACGTTGCCGTTCTCGAGTTTGACGAGATCGTGATGATGAATGTACTTGTCTGTAGAGAGCCGCAAACGCCAGTTCAATGAACCGTCCGGACCGTACTCCTCAATACAGCCGCGATTGCCGCCGCCATCATAAAATACGTCAGACCACATGTTGCTGGACGCGATCCGGCTACCGTCTGGCAGAAATTGCGTGAAACCGAAGTAGTCATTCTCGAACGTTGCGACGACCTCTTTATCGTTATTGACGAGGTACCTCGGAAGCCGGAATCCTGGCTCGATAAGGACGTAGCCGGGCGACACGCGATCCGGATCGGTTGTGGTGATGGGCCGTTCCGCACCGACAGCTTGCCTTACCGCGATAGGTGGTGGCATTTCAGCGATCTCTTCATATGGCCGGTCAGCAAATCCAGGCGGCGGCGAGGGCACTGCCTCAACGCCGCAATCGGTGCTCACCAGTTTGGTCGAGATATACAGCGGTGCCGGGCGTTCGGCCACAACAGGCTCTGCCACGGATGCCGCGTTATCAGTCGCTGGCGCGCACGCCACCAATAGAGCAGCAACCGCGGCCAACGTTGTTGTTGCCGAAAGCCTGTATTTGAGATCAGCCATGTGTACCCCCAATGGCGAGCTCACCCGCTCGCCAAATAATGTCGAATTTATTGAGTTCTTGATGCTATTCTCGAAATTCGAGAATAGCAGCTAATTTATCGTCACGCGATAAAGGGCGGTAGCGAGGACAGGAACAGGCATGGTCTTTTTCCGTAACAAATTGATCTTTTTCTCTTTTTTTCTTTTTGCCGCCGCCGTGCAGGCGCAAAATGACACGGCTGATCTGGGGGAGCGTGGTAAAGAGCTCTACTTCGAACGCGTGTCTTGCTGGGTGTGCCATGGTGATAACGCAGAAGGGGGAGTTGGTCCCGGCCTGCAGCATGGTCCAACGCCCATGGACATCCAGGAGCAACTCGACTCGAACCCGCAAATGGGCATCATTGTTGCCGAGCTCAGTCCTGATGCTGATGACCTGATCGCCCTCGCCGTCTATCTTGGCGAACTGTCGGGGAGCACAACGAACCATGAGCAAATTGCGTCCTGGCGATCTGAACTTGCCGCGATCAAAGCTGCCAAGGCGCCGCAGACCGCATTCTATGTCTCTGACCGCGACCGCAAGGTCATGGACATTATGTCTTTCGACACGGTCCTTGAGGACTGGACGCGCCACGCCAAGACGGGCAGCCTGAAACGCGACTATGACGTGAAAGTACTGGCGACTTACGAACCCGCAGAGCAGGTGTTCTTCCCCGACGCCGGTGAGCTGTATTTTTACGAGAACGTCGGCACCAACGCTCGCAGGCGCCCGGCAGGTACTCCAGCTCCAGTATCAACCTCGGTTGTCGTCGGCGATGCCCGCACGAGAGCGGTCATCGTTGCCGGCGAAATGCCGCAGGAACTTCGTGGCGCTGTACATACGACAGTCCTGAGTCCTGACGGGCGCTTCGTCTACATAATCGGACCGAGTGGCCAACCCCCGGGCGGCATGGGTGAGGGGCCCGGAAGACGGGGTCCAGGCAGAGTGCTGCGGACCCCTGCCACTTTGCTCAAAGTCGATGCGCTGACGCTACAACCAATCAAACAACTTGCCGTCGGTGGACGCATGCATCACGGACAGATATTCCAGGACAAGTACCTGTTGATCGATACGTTTATTAGTGACCCTGACGGTCTCGATGTTTTCTTGCTCGACCCTGAGACCGATGAAATTATCGGTGGCATTCGTTCCGAGGATCTTGGCGGCAGCAACTACACCTCGTATACCGATGACGAGTTTATCTACATCCTGATGCAACCCGGTGGCGACGGTGGTGCAATTGGTGGCGCCAACGGGGTCGCCAGTGGCTCATTGACCGTGTTGCGTCCGTACTGGGTGACGAAGATCGACCCGACGAACTGGGAAGTCGTTGCCGAGTATCCGTACAGCGGCTACCGCGGCGACTGGATCATTATCGATTCGAAAAGCGAGAATATTTAT
>Ga0070723_10000034_pt1 | contig 53912 bp, 53 predicted proteins | sample tdAd002_FD_67277 | JGI IMG/M metagenome (GOLD analysis project Ga0070723, IMG submission 67277) | Marine sediment microbial communities from the Atlantic coast under amendment with organic carbon and nitrate - tdAd00.2 | ecosystem: Environmental > Aquatic > Marine > Coastal > Sediment | place...
CCAAAATTGCTCACGCACAAGACGCGCTACTGGTGGTTGACTCCACTTTCGCGTCGCCGGTCGCGACCCGGCCACTGACGCTCGGAGCAGACCTGGTAGTCCACTCGTTGACCAAGTACATTGGCGGGCATGGTGACGCAATGGGGGGATCGGTATGCGGCAGCCAGGTGCTTGTTGGCCCTCTACGCGGTGAAGCATTGGTACATTACGGTGGGGTTATCAGTCCATTCAATGCCTGGTTGATTATGCGTGGCATGGCGACGCTGCCTTTGCGCATGCGCTGTCATCAAGCCAACGCGCTCGCTGTGGCAAGCTTCCTCGAAGCGCATGACAAGGTCGAGACAGCGCTCTATCCGGGCCTCGAATCGCACCCACAACATGAGCTGGCAAAATCCCAGATGGATAACTTTTCCGGCATGATCAGCTTTCGTACCGCTAACCCCAGGGCGCTCGCAGAACGAATGATGCAAAATCTCGAAGTGATCCATTACGCGGTCTCGCTCGGACATCACCGCAGCCTGGTTTACCTGATGCAAACCAACGATCTGGTCGCTTCATCCTATCGACTCGAGGGCGACGAACTCGACAAGTATCGCGAGCTGGCGGGTGACGGCATATTTCGACTTTCGATCGGGCTCGAGGACGCGGACGACTTGATCAAGGACCTCGCTGAAGTGCTCTAATGACTGAACTCAAAGCCGATTTCACGATTCACGCGGTAATAGCCATCCCCTTTGAACTTGACCTGTTGCCCGGTATAGGCGTGTAACGCCGGTAATGCGTGGAATGGTATCGAAGCGAGGTAATGATGCTCCGCGTGATAGGGCATATTCCAGGCGAGAAAATTGAGCAACGGCGTGGTGTAGGTGGTCCTGGAATTTTCCAGCATGTCAGCGCTGAAATCGCAGCCGCTGTGTTCCGCGCGCAGGAATAGCCGCAGCCACGGCTGACCCAGCAAGGCAGGTAAAATCCAGTACCACCACAGGACCGCACTGGAAACCATCAGGCTGAGTAAAAATAGCAGCAGGTAGAGCGCAACATGAACCCTTGCTTCTTTAATGATGGCTTTATGCTGCCTGGTCTCGATATAGGACTCCGACACTTCTCCCAGCGCATGCCGAGCCAGCGACCTGATACCGGCCCACCAGGTAGACAGTCCGCTCAGGTAAACCAGCTGGCTGACTTTCTTTGCGCCCTGCTCCACCAGTTCAGGATCGCGCTCTGGGTCCTGTGTATAACGGTGATGAGCATAATGAAAAACACGAAAATACTGATAGGGAATGATCAGCAGAAAGCCGATAACCGCGGCCACAGCATTATCGATCCAGCGAGTGTTGAATGCGGTGAAATGAATACATTCGTGTAGCGGTGCAAACAGGAAAATCAGCAGCACGGAATAAATCAGTAACAGCGGCACAAACCAGATACTACCCTGCAGAAAATGCATGCCAAGTCCTGCCATTAGCAATACCGCCAGGTGACCGGCCAGCTGCGTCAGACCCTTGAAGTCGGAGCGCCGCGAGAGTTGCTTGAGCGTAGTGGGAGGTAAATTGATTTTATCGGTCTTGCTCATGTCAGATGGTAGCTGTCGAGGACCCGGTATTCTACTCCAGACCCGCTCGAGCGGGACTCGACGAGGACAAAATTATCAACTTGCCATCGCATCGGCTCGAAACTGCTGTATTTGGGTATGGATTTAATTTTACGCGCCAGCGTAATATGCGGGTGGTAACGCCGCGACTCGGGTTGGTAATCACTATGGCGCAAACTTTGCCCCAATTGGCGGTGTAGATTCCGCAACGCACCGGGAATTTCGCTACAGCCCAGCCAGGCAATCCGGGGTTTGTTGAAATATCCCTGGCAATCGATGTCGAGTTCGAATTTCTCGGCCTCGACCAGGCTCGCCTGATGTTGCATGCAAACCAGTTGATCCCGGTACACGTTGCCGATGAAGTGCAGCGTCAGGTGTAAATTATGGTCGGGTACGCGTCGCGCCGGAAGCTCGACAGGTATCGAGTTGCTGGCGTTAGCGAGCTTTCCACGCATTACGGTGTCGGGCCATAACGCGAAGAAGATACGCAGATCCCTGTTATCTCTCACTGGCCGGGAAGTGGTACATCGGGCACCCAGACATAACCATCGGCATCGATGATATGCACTTCGCGCAGACCATGATCGGGTTGATCACGTGGACCATCGAGTACTTTAAAGCCATGCTGTTGCGCGCGCGCAGCGGCTGCATCCGGGTCGCAGCCATGCAGCCGTAATTCAACCCCGGCGCCACGCCGATTCGCAGTTCGAGTATCGGCGAGCAAGGCATGTTTGTCGTAGGTATGATCTGCGTGCACCATCCAGTTGCTGCCGTAGCCGCGTAGAATCAACAGGTCTTCGTCCTGATGCAGAATGTCAGCCTGTAATACATCGCGTTGAAAAACAAGCGCCCGGGGTAACTCCCGGGTGAGCAGGTTTAGCGTAAATCCAGACAGCGATTGACCGTAATCGGGCGCTGGCATAAACGGTGTTACGCTGCTTTTTTTCATTGCTAGCCGGGACTCCCCACGAGATCCTTGAAGTAAATGCATTGTATCATCAGCTCGCCGCTGAGCTAAACCGGCTGATACTCCAGGCGCAAAGCCCGAGTATCAACATAAATACCAGGATCATGCCGTGCCACTCGAGACCTTCGTAGAGGTAGCCGGGCAGCCATGAACCCAGTGCACCGCTCAAATAATAGATCGAAACATATAACCCGTTGACGACGCCCTTGTGCTCCCGTGCCAGGTGGTTGGCCAGTCCCGACAGCAGTGCGTGAATCAAAAAGAAGCCAGCCGCCAGGAAAAACATGGTCACGATTAATCCCTGCAAGGCAACGAACAGCAGCATCATCAGGCCGAAGGCATGTATCGTCAGACCTAGTAACAAACCTCTACGCTCATCAGCAAACAGTTTACTGATCGACTCACTGAAAAACGATACCGGCACGCCGATCAGGTAACCGAGGTACAACATCGATATGATGAAGGGTGTGGTATCGGGTTCGATATCCTGCAAATGAAAGGGAACGATATTCAGTATTCCTGAAAAGACAAAGAATATCGAAGCCAGCGACAAAAACATGAAGCGGTAATTACGATTGCCCCACACTCTCGAAATACTCTTAGGATCCAGGCGTGCGAAATTAATATTCGCGTCAGACTCTACCTTCGTCAGCAACAGCAGCGGTATCAACTGCATCATCCCCACTACTACAAATGCAGTTCGCCAGTCGAACGAACTGGCAAAAATGCCCCCCAACAACCGACCGCTGAATCCGCCCAGGATAGTTGCGCCGATGTAGAACCCCATCGCCCGGCGCACCATTGTTGCCGACACCATGCTCGCACAGTAGGTCATCAACGCGGTAAATATAGCTGGTAGCAATAATCCCTGGCACAGACGCAGCACGATCAGCTGCCAGAATTCATCGACGAAGTAGAAACATACCTGGTCCAGGGCAAGCAGGCTGAGTGCGACGCTTAACATCAACCTGGCGGGGATAGCCTGCAGGAAATAGCCATAAAACACCGGCGCGAATGCCAGCGGTAACATCGCCACGGTCATTAGCAAGCCCGCCTCACCCGCTGAAACGCCAAAGTAATCCGCCAACAAGGGCAGCATTGGCTGCGGGATGTACAGGGTGCTGAACGAAATGATGGTCGCAATCAGCGCGATGACCAGGTTACGCGTTAAAATCATTTGCAGGCGCGCGAGCTACTCCGGGGCGAATATCTTTTTGAAGGTAAACGCTTCGGCAGTGGGACCATTTTGGCGCAAGTTCTGCAGCCGCTGGTCGGCTTCGGCGATAGTCGGGATGGTTCCGGCGGGAATCCACCAGAGCACCGAGTAAACTTCGAGCATGCGTTCGAACCATTCCTTACGCCTTGCCATGACTTCGTTGTGGGCGGTGCGGTAAATATAATTGTGCAGCGATTCGACATCCTCCCAGACACTCATGTTGACCAGGTACTCGGGGCCGAAATAATCGATTGCAGTCGCATCGCCGTCCTCGGTCTGCAGGCGCCAGACGAAGCCTGGAGAGCCATCGGCAAGTGCGTTGACATCGTCAAGACGCGCAACGAATTCGGCCAGCTCGGGGGCATCGATGGCGAATTTCATTTGCGCAATGTTGAGTTGGGCAAGATGAAGTAGGCTCACTTTAAGTTCTCATAATTGTTTCGCAGCCATGATAGCAATCAACGCGATCATTCCGGAAGCACAGCATTTCGTTTTTAATGTATTCTGCGGTCTTCAGGAATATATAGGATGTAAATGGAACTCTGGATTCCGTTAACTATTGCGGCGGCGTTTTTTCAAAACATTCGTTCGGCCATGCAAAAACACCTCCACGGAAAGCTCTCAACCCTGGGGGCCGCCTATGTGCGCTTTGTCTATGCCTTGCCGATCGCGCTACTTTACTTCTTTGCGGTGGTTTATCTCGAACAGCAACCGCTGCCTGGTATCAGTGCCGGTTTCCTGTTTTATGCCGTTTCCGGTGGAATCTGCCAGATCATGTTTACCGTGTTCTTGCTGTGGCTTTTCTCCTATCACAATTTTGCCGTCGGCACGACCTTCTCCAAACTGGAAACTGTGATGGTCGCAGTGTTCGGATTACTGTTGCTCGGCGACCGACTGACGCCAGCGGTGATCGTGGCGATCGCGATGAGCGCGCTCGGCCTGGTTGTGTTGAGTGCAGGACAGTCGAAGCTCAATTTAAGCGGCCTGTTGCGGGGATTGTGGCGAGCGCCGACAGCCATAGGCCTTGCCTGTGCGGCCTGGCTCGGCATGAGCGTGGTGCTGTTTCGCGCCGCCTCGCTATCGCTGGGGGTCGCAAGCTTCACTGTCGCCGCTTCATTTACCCTGTTGATCGTGCTAATCCTGCAAATCGCGATCATGGGTGTAATGATTGGTCTGCGTGAACCTGAACAGTTGAGAAAAGTACTGCTGTACTGGCGCCCGGCGATGCTGGTCGGCATTAGTGGAGGCCTGGCATCGATCGGCTGGTTTACCGCTTTCACGCTACAAAACGCGACCTATGTTCGTGCGCTCGGGCAAATCGAACTGATTTTCACTTTTGTGGTCACGGTACTGGTGTTTCGCGAAAAGGTTTCGTCCGCGGAGATCGGTGGTATCGGCCTGATCGCCGCCGGAATTCTGGTTCTGTTGTTAGCCGGCTAAACGACTCGCAATAGCGGAGCCGCAGTCGACGCAACTGGCCGTACCGCCGAGATCCGGCGTCAGGCTGTCGCGATCGCGTAACACGTCTTCGATTGCAGTCACCAGAGCATCGTGTGCATCCCGGTGGCCGAGATGATCGAGCATCATCGCCGCAGACCAGATTTGCCCGATCGGATTGGCAATTCCCTGTCCGGCAATATCCGGTGCCGATCCATGAACCGGTTCAAACATCGACGGGAACTTGCCTTCGGGATTGATATTCGCCGACGGGGCAATACCAATCGTGCCGGTTATTCCCGGGCCCAGGTCGGAGAGAATATCGCCAAACAGGTTGGAGCCGACGACGACATCAAAAATCTCGGGGCGGTTGACGAAATGCGCTACCAGGATATCGATATGGTATTTGTCGACTTCGATATCCGGATAATTTTCGGCCATCGCGACCACGCGTTCGTCCCAGTAAGGCATGGTATGAATGATACCGTTGGATTTGGTGGCCGAGGTCAGACGCTTCGCCGGGCGTGAACGGGCAAGTTCAAACGCATACTTGAGTACCCGGTCGGTACCTTTACGGGTAAAGATCGACTGTTGCATCACCATTTCATCTTCGGTGCCGGCGTACAGCCGCCCACCGATATTCGAATACTCGCCTTCGCAGTTCTCACGTACCACGTAAAAATCGATATCACCCGGTTGCTTGCCCGCCAACGGGCATTGCATACCTTCGAACAATCGTACCGGTCGCAGATTGATATACTGCTGGAATTCACGCCGAATCGGAATCAGCAAGCCCCACAGCGATACGTGATCGAGCACGCCTGGAAATCCGACCGCACCGAGGAAAATTGCATCGAAGCTGGACAATTGCTCGATGCCATCATCAGGCATCATCGCTCCGGTTTCGAGATAGCGCTCACAACTCCAGTCGAAATGTTCGAATTGAAAGTTGATATCAAACCGCGAGGCGAGAGCTTCGAGCGCCTTGAGGCCCTCGGGGACGACCTCGATGCCAATGCCGTCACCCGGTATGACCGCTATACGATACCTATTCGACATCATCAACCGCCGAGGAACAATTCGCCGACCTTGGGGTTCTTCAACAGGTCGTCACCCTTGCCGGCGATAGCCAGTACTCCGGATACCAGCACGTAGCCGATATCGGCAAATTCGAGGCCTTTCTTGGCATTTTGCTCAACCATGATGATGGTCTTGCCCTCATGGTTTTGTAGATCGTCGAGAATATCGAACACCATGTCGATGAAACGAGGTTCGAGGCCTATCGACGGTTCATCTACGAGTAAAATTTCAGGGTTCATCACCAGCGCACGCGAGATTTCGAGCAGACGACGTTCGCCCCCGGACAACACCCCGGCCTTGTGCTTGCGACGGGCAGCCAGACGCGAATACTTGTCAAAAACCTGTTCGGCGGCGAGCTTGGCTTCCTGTGGCTTGTCCTTGAGGAAACCACCCATCCACAGATTTTCTTCCACCGTCATGGCTGGGAATATCGATTTGTCCTGCAGGATATAGGCGATGCCTGCTTTGGCGAGTTTTTGATTTGGCGTCATGCGGGTGACGTCCACCATGTCGCTACCGGAACCAATCTCGATAGTACCGGAGAATATCCGGTTAAAGCCGAAAATTGCATGCAGGATAGTGGATTTGCCTGCACCGTTGGGGCCAATCAGGCACAGCGACTGCCCCTTACCTACGCGCAGATCGAAATCGTGCAGGATTTCCATCTGGCCGTAGCCCGCCACCAGGTTCCTGATCGATACATAGGACTCGTTACCGGCGAGTTCGTCGAGTTGTTCCAGGCTGATGTCTTCGGCAATGGCCGCTGCCTGGCGGTTGACTTCCTCGACCGATATAACCGAGTCGACACCACCACCATGGTAACCGCGTGTTTTGTCGTTATCAGTCATTTAGTGAGCCCCCAAATAGGCATCAATGACTCGCTGATCGTTCTGAATTTCATCAGGGGTGCCCTGGGCCAGCATTTCGCCATGCGCCAGACAATATATGGTCTCGGCCATATTCATGATTACGCGCATATTATGCTCGATCACGAACAGGGTAATGCCAAACTCGGTATTGGCACGCTTGAGCCGGTCGATCAGCCCATTGATCAGGGTTGGGTTGATTCCCGCAGTGGGTTCATCGAGCAGCAGGCAGGTCGGTTCATTCATCAATGCCATCGCAAATTCGAGCAACTTTTGCTGGCCAAAAGACAGGTCACCACTTTTCAGCATTCTCTTTTCGTACAGTCCGACGAACTCGAGCAAACGATCGGCCTTTTCATAATCTTCTTTGGTATAGGTTTTCAATGCATCCCAGATACTCATCTTGCGGTGAGGCAACGATATCAGCATATTCTCGACGCCGTTCATCGCGCCATAAATACGGGTCTGCTGGAAGGTGCGCAGTAGTCCGCGACGGGCGATCTGCTGCACCGGCAGTCGTGATATTTCCTCGCCTTCAAACTGAATCGATCCCTCATCGATCGGATGGTAGCCGACGATGGAGTTGAATAATGTTGTCTTGCCCGAGCCATTAGGGCCAATCAAACCGGTAATAGTGCCGGGTTTGACAGTCATCGAGATATCCTTATTCGCAACTACTCCGCCAAAGGCTTTGGACACTCGGCGAACATTTATAATTGCGGTCATTCGGTTTCTCCCGCAACTTTTTCTTCGACCTTGATGCCGAACAAATGGGGGTATTTATGCATTAACCAGCCCATTACACCATCCTGGAAATAAACCACGGTGACGACGATTAGCGCACCGAGGGCAACCCACTGCCAACCGAGCAGATAATTCCAGGTAACTTCCTTGAACAGATGAAAAAGTATCGCACCGACTACGGGGCCCCAGAGCGTTCCCTTACCGCCAAGCAACACACAGACCACCATGAAAATTCCCAGGTTGATGGTCTGGAAAGCAGACTCAAGAGGCTCGAAATGAATCAGCTGAAAAGCCGATATGCCGCCGGCCATGCCGACAAAAAAAGCCGCCATCGCCCAGGTGATGAGTTTGTAGCGCAAGGTATGGATTCCCATCGCATCAGCCTTTTCCTCATCATCGCGAATCGCGTTGATCGCGGCGCCAAAGCGGGTTCCGTAAAGCCACTTTACGAAAAGGAAAACACTGACGCCGACCGTCGCAAACAGGAAATAAAAGAAAATCTTGCCGGTATCGAGATCACCGGGATACACCGGCAAGGCGATACCCTGTCCGCCGCCGACCCAGTCCCAGTTGGATACCAGCTCGCCGGCGGCGATGGCCACGCCGAGCGTGCCAATCGCGAAATAGGGTCCTCGCAGACCAAAGGTCAGGGAGCCAATTATTACCGCGGTGATGGAGCAGAATATCCCCGCCCCAAAAACACCGAGAGCCAATCCGCCAAAATACTGTGCATCGGTAAAGTTATAAATACCACCACCCGCGGCATTCGTGTAATCCCCGACATCGTATACTCCACCGATACAGATCAACGCGGCGACATACATACCGGTACCGTAAAAGAATATGTTACCGAGCGAGTTATAACCCATCTGCCCGCCGGTCATGTCCCAGGTTAACGAGACGATGATCATCAGCCACAGGGTAGCCAGCTGGGTACCAAAATTCGGGAATACAAAAGGCGCCAGGAAGGTAGCGGCCAGAATCAGCGAATACAAAAGGGTTTTGTTATTAGTCATTGTCAGCGCCTACTTCAGTACCTGTCGATTGCGGCGTTGCTGAATCAGTCGAATCAGTAGCACTATGAGTAACAGCAGTACCGCTATCGCCTGCTGGTAGCCGATACCGAAGATGTGCGCACCATATTGCTCCGCAGCACCGATGCCAAGACCCGCCGCGATAACGCCCGGCAGATTACCGAGGCCGGCAGCAGTGACGATAACAAAAGCGCGAATCGAATAGGAAATGCCGTAAAACGGCTGAATTACCCAGACCATGACGATGATTGCCCCGGCCGCGCCACAAATCGCCGAATTCAATGAAAAGGTGAAGGCATAAACCTTTTCGGTATCAATACCCATTACCCTCGCAGCACGGGCATCCTGTGCAGTCGCTCGAATCGCCTGGCCCATGCGGCTTGATTTCATGAAAATAATGACGCCTGCCGCCAGTGCCGAAGCCATCAGTACGCCAATCAATTTGGCGATCGGCAGGTCGATAAGTCCGTCGGCAAAATGCAGCGTGGCGTAGCCGAGATCGACGCTTTGCGTATCCGAGCCAAACATCAGGTTGAGAATTTGCGCCATCATAATGGCAAGACCGAAGGTTGCCAGTAGCGAAGTGAACAAATCGCGTTCGATGACGCGCGAAATAACCAGTTTATAGACAACCCAGCCGATACCCCACATCACCACAAAGGCTACCGGAACCCCCAGCAAAGCCGGGAACCCATGCTGCACCAACCACCAGGAGACATAGCCACCGGAGATGACAAAGTCACCCTGGGCCAGGTTCTTTACGTTCATGACGCCCCACACCAGTGCCAGGCCGTAGGCGGCAAGCGCAAACAATGCACCGATCATGATTCCATCGAGAATAATTTTCAGATTCACGATCGGAAATTCAAACAGCAGGGAAATATTACCTAGTATCTGATCCATGTGAGATGGCGTTACTCTTTGAAAACTAAAAAAAACAGGATGCTAGCAAGGCTAACATCCTGTTTCGCAAGAGTTTACTACCTGGCTACTTAATTACGTGGCCAGTTCAACTTGTGTGAAGCAAATTCAGAGGGGGCAACCACGTTATATTTGCCTTTCTGGATCTGGCGCAACACCATCGGCTTGGCGATATTATTACCTGCGGCTGAAAACTTGATGCCACCGTAGAAAGTCATCATATCGGTTGCCGAAATCGCATCACGTACTTTTTCCTTGTCCAGCGATCCTGCACGCTCGAAAGCATCCTTGTATACATAAACCGCAGCGCTTGCCTGTGCGGTCTGGTAAGGCACCTTCTTGCTTTCATACTCGGGATAAGCAGCCTTGAAACCCTTTTCATATTGTGCCGCGGAACCGAATAATTTGTCTTTGTATGCCAGGGTTTCCGACCACTGGGTCGAGCACAGAAAGTCATTCGCGGCGTCGCCGAACTTGCCGGTAACGTCAGCCGCTTCACAATGGGTGATTGCAATCATCGGCACCTTGATGTTTTGCTCACCGATTTGACGTACAGCGGTCGCTGCACCCTTGGAGTGACCACTGACGATAAGCACGTCGGGCTTGAGTAACTTGACCTTGGTGAGAATGGCGCTCATGTCCGACAGATCACGGGGCAATTTCTCGTCGATAACTACCTTCATGCCTAATTTCGCCGCATCTTCAGATACACCAGCCCGAATATCCAGTGAGAAAGGATCGTTTTCAACCGCGATGGCTACTTTAATCGAGGATACAGACCTGCCGCTTTCCTTGGCTTTCTCGGCTGCCAGCGAAATCGCGGAAGCGAGATACTGCTCGGAAGTCGACAATACCGCGAACAGGTACTTGTAACCCTTGTTGAACAGCGAGCGTGACGCGCCTTCAGCTTCGACCATTGGAATCTTGTACTTTTCGGTGACCGGTGCGATTGCCTTGGTCATGCCGGAAGAATACGGCCCCAGCATGAACTGTACCTTGTCCTGGCTGATCAGGCGTTCCGCCAGGGTTGCACCCCGGTCGCCCTTGGATTCGTCATCGTAATAGATAACCTTAAAGTTGTAGCATTTATCGCCGATCTTGACGCCACCTTTTTCCTTGATCTTGGAAATCGCGTACTCGTATCCTTTTTGAGCGTGGACACCGTTGGTTGCGTATTTGCCGGTTAAGGATATGGCTGAGCCGATTACTATCTCGCCACATTCCGCGGCGAGACTGCTCTGAGAAAATAACAGGGTGGTTGCTGCCATCAATGTCGATAGCATGGATAGTTTTTTCATGATGCTCCTCCGAGTGTCGAGCTGCAGTATTCACTGCGTTTTTAGTTTTGAATCACGATTCTATGCTGTCTGCACGCGCATCGCAACCCGGTATTCAGGATATAACCCCAAGCTTTCCGCAGGCTTAACCAGATCAAATCAACTCATCTTCGCGATCGTCGGTTTCACCGTAACGACTCAGTGCCGGGGCTTTTAAACCTTCATACAGCTTTGCCAGATTGGCATTCACCAGTTTACCCTGTTGTTCAAACAGGCTATTGCCCTTAAGGTCGCTTTCAACGATGAAGGGACCAAAGTTTTCCACCTCGAAAACCCACATCGCCTGCGCATTGCCCAATTCCTCGATCCAGTGCACGGCCCTTACGCTTTTTATGCCACGACCCAGCAATGCACCGGTGCCATAACCCACCGTGGTCAGGTAGATCGCGCCGGCCGGCACCAGGATGTCACGATAATCCTCGACCGACATGCCGCCTTTGCCAATAATTATCTTCGCGTTTGATTTTGCAAGCCAGGCAGCCATCCATTTTGAAAAACGAAAGCTGGCAGTGGCGGTGACACCACCAATGTTGTAGCTGCCATCATCCTCGATCGCGGCGGCTGGAGAACAATGAAAATTGGCATTACTGAGTTCGGTTATACCTGACGGCAAGTCACTGCCTTCGTCGAGTACTTTTTTGTAAACCCCTTCGCGACCGGTGTACACCAGGCCATCGAGGTACACTACCGTGCCAATCTCAAGTGGTTGTAAATCCTCCGGCGTCACCGGAAGCTTCAGGCGGATGCTGTTGTGTCCGTATTTTTCGCTGGCCATTCTACCGTCTCTCTGCGCATGTAAGGGGTGAACCACTGGGGATCGTGGCGAAATTTGCAACTGCCATCTGCGCTGATACGTACCGTCGCGCGACGCGATGACAGGCAAAAGGCGTGCACGCTCATCGGCATACCGCCGGTGTGGGTGAAACCCACCTCGATATGGCAATCGGCGACCATCGCGTTGCCGACAAAACCCATCGCACCCATGCCGATACTGTTGCCGAGTTTTTTTAAGTCGAGTTCGAGCCTGGCGATTTCAGGGTCGGGATTGCGATCACCGACAGTACGCAGGCAGGCCGCCTGCTTGCCGAGCACCATGGTCGTATCCTTGGAACCGCCCAGACCGATACCGATAATCGCGGGCTGGCAGGCAAGTCCACGCTTACCGAAAGCCACCAGGGTGTCGAGGAAAAAACGCTTGATACCGTCGATACCATCGCCGGGAAAGAGCATGCGGTAATCGGTGCCGAACAACCCGCCCTTGTGCACGGTGGTGATATCGATCCAGTCGACATCGGGTTCGAAGCTCCAGTCGATTTCGGGAGAATTGATGCCGACATTGTTGTTATGATCAGTGCGCCACAGCGGATGGACCCGGTTCGGGCGTAACGGGATATCATGCGTTGCCATGGCAGTAGCGCTGCGTAAAGCGCGTTCGAGCCCGGTAAATCCATCGGCGAGGCGGGCGTTATTGCCGACCTTGACGTAATAGCGCGGCAAGCCGGTATCGGCACACATCGGGCGTCGATCTTCGCTGGCGGCGTTCCAGTTGTCCATCATGGTTTGCAACACGAAGCAGGAGAGGTCGCCCTCCTCCCATTTCGCCATGTCTTCTATGCCCTGCCGATAATCCGGCGGAATATCGATCGCCGCGTTGGACATGATCTGTCTGGCGGCGCTTTCTATGGTTTGATAATCAATCATTTTAGATCAGGGACTCACCCGGTTTTACAATAGAAAAATCGACCGCCTGGCGCTCGACCTTCACCTCGTCGTGGTCACGAGAGGCGATGGTAAAGTAAGATTCCTCAAGGCTGCCGACCTGCGGGAAATCTTCACGGTAGTGTGCACCACGCGAATTTTCGCGCGATAAGGCCGCCGCCGCAATAACTTCGGACACTTCGATCAGGCTGTGCAGGTTGAGCCAGTCATGCCAGCTCAGATTAAACACCCGATTGTCGTCGCTGAGCCCGGTCGCCTGTAGTTCCGCTTTCAGTGACGCCAGCTCGGTATGCGCCTGCGTGATGCCACTCGCATCACGTAATACGCCGACACCATCCCACATCAAATCCAGCAATCGGTCCCGGATCAAATTGATATCGCCTGCAGCCTGCCGAAACGGCGCCATGGTTTGCTCGATCGCCGCCTCGATAACGCCCGCATCGGGATCGATCCAGTGCTTTTGCAAGCCCGCCTGTACGGCCATTTCATCCCCGGCGATACCGCCGAATACGGTGGAATTGGCGACCCCATTACCACCGAGGCGATTAGCTCCATGGGCACCCCCGGCATCTTCGCCAGCGACGAACAGACCTTCCAGCCCGGTACGGGTATCCGGCGTCACCACGACACCTCCCATGAAGTAATGCGCGGTGGGCACGACTTCGACACGTCCACCGGCGAGGTCAAAACCACAGTCGGCACAACGCTTGACCATGCCGGGAAATTTTTTCGCAACCTGCTCCGGGCCCAGGTGACTCATCGCAATATAAACCCCTCCATTGGGAGTGGTGCGGCCCGCGCGCATTTCGGCATAGATAGCGCGGCTGACGATATCGCGCGTCGCACGCTCACCATCGGTGTCGTAATTCTGCATAAAACGCTCACCCTCACCGTCGAGCAGGTAACCTCCGGCACCGCGTAAGCCTTCTTCGAGTACGGTGCCGGTCATGCGTGTGTCGCGACCTGCCAACAACCCGGTTGGATGAAACTGCACCATCTCCATATCACGCAACCCCAGACCCAGACGCAACGCCATTGCCAGCCCATCCATCGACTTGTCACCCGAGGGCGTATGGTAGCGATACATGGTGGGTCCGCCGCCGGTCGCCATGAGTACAGTTTTTGCCTGCACCATGCGAAACTCACCGCTGCGCATATCTACCATCAATACCCCGGCGAGCGTTGCACCATCGCTTGACGGCAACATCGCGACGGCACGGTGCTCTTCCATCAATTGTACCGGCAGCGCACGTACCTGCTCCATCAGCCGACTGATAATCTCGATTCCAGTCAGATCTCCCTTATGCACCGTGCGGTCGAAGGTTTGCCCGGCGAATGCCTTGTGGTGCAGCGAACCGTCGTCGTTACGGTCAAAAAAGCAACCCAGTTCGTTCTCCAGTTCCTGTACCCGGATCACCGCGGTTTTGCACAGGCGCATCGCCATATCCTGATCAGGTAGCCACTTGCCGCCATTGATGGTATCCATGAAATGGCGCTCGACCGAGTCGCCCGGACTCAGAGCGACGTTGTAACCGCCCTGCACCATGCGCGTGCAGCCGCACTTGCCGAGTAAGCCTTTGATCGCGATGGTGATATCGAGATCCGGATTGGCCTGGCTGGCATGCAGCGCGGCGAATAGTCCGGCGCCGCCACTACCGAGGATTAAAACGTCGGTTTTCAGTGTTTGAAATTCCATTCAAAAGGCCCTTAACAGGAATCCGCCGGCGACAAAGAATGCGGCAGCCACGGCAACCGCGGCATAGTTCTTTTGCCGGTTACTCCAGGGCATGTTCTCCAGCGCGAGCAGACGCAAGCCACCGAAAAAGTGCACCGCCAGTAAAAACACGAGACCGAACTCGGCAAACTTGACCAGCGGCAACTCGCTCCAGTGCAGGAACCGGTTAAGCACGTCACCCCCCTCGAGCGCCAATCCGAGCACATAAAAATGAAACGGTAGAAACAACGCCAACCCCAGTCCGGAGAGGCGATGCAGTAGAAAAGCCAGGTACAGGGGCTGATTACGATGCGCTTTCACGGCGTTCCCACGACCGCGGCTACCGCGCGTAACCCGGCGAACAATAAGCCGCCGAAACAGAGCCAGCCCAGGCTCGCGAGCATCAATCCACGAAACTGGAGCCACTCGCGCAGAATATTGCGCAATCCGATCGCCGCGTGCACCGAGACCGCGATGACGAACAATCCGTAAGTAACACCCCAGAACAGGCTGCCGCGGGTACGCCCCAGGATTTCACTGGCGTCGAGCCCGCCCTGAATGGCGTAAATCATCAGTCCGAGATGCATCAATACCAACGGCGCCATGATCGCCGCACTGATGCGCTGGGCGAGATAAAGTCGAATTTCAAGCATGACGTTGCCGGTATTTTCGGCGTAGAAAGTCGCTCGCGGTCATACGCTTCAGGCCGGCGATCGACGCAGTCGGATTGAGCTCATTGGGACAGTAAGTCGCACATCCCTGCTGCGAATGACACAGGTGACAGCCGGCATCTCCTGCAACCGCCTGCAAGCGTTTCTGCTGCGCACTATCACGTACATCATTCTGCAGACTCCAGGCACGGTTGAGCGCGGCAGGACCCAGGTAGTCCCGGTTCCAGGCGACCACGTCACAGGAGGCGTAGCAAACGCCACAGTTGATGCATTCGATGGCCGCGTTGGCTGCCTGACGCTTGTTGGACTGCGGTGAAATGTCCGCTACTTTTTCGTTGCGTGAGGCAGAGCCGGTGAAATGCCCTTGCGCCCGTTTCCATTTTTCAAAAAACTCGCTCATGTCGCAGGCCAGGTCCTTGATCACCGGCAGGTTGCGCAACGGCTCCAGAGTAATGTGCCGGTTCTGCATAACCTTGTTAACGTGGGTGCGGCAGGTCCAGCGCGGAATCCCGTTCACCATCATGGCACAGGAACCGCACATGCCCACACGACAGGCAAAGCGATAACTCAAGGAGGTATCGAGCTTACGCTGAATCCAGGTGACGACGTCGAGGATAGTCTGGCTGGGCTGCTGGGGGACTTCGAAGTCCTGCAGCTTGCCGCCTGCGGCGCTACCGCGCCATACGCTGACCGTGATCGTTGATGAGTCTGATGTGGGCATCGGTGTATGATATTACTTTAGTTAAATTTATGAAATTGAATTTTATTTGATATATTATTTAGTTTTATTAACACTAATTTGGATAAATGAACTTACGACAACTGCGTTCACTGGTCACAATCCTGGATAGCGGGAGTTTCTCCGCGGCCGGCGATCGAATCGGCCTGAGTCATGCGGCTATCAGCGTGCAAATGCAACAACTCGAGACAACCCTGGCAGTCGATTTATTCGATCGCAGCAGCAGACCAGCCAGGTTAACCGCGGCAGGGATACGCATCGCGCATCTCGCGGGTGAAGTACTCAGCAAAATCGAAAATATCAAGCAGGAGGCGAGCGGTTCTGAAACTTCGGGGTCGGTATCGATCGGCTTCATCCCCACCAGTGTGCACAACTTATTACCGCGAGTACTGGAAGCTTTACGCGAGCAGTTTCCACAGCTGCAGGTGAGCGTCAAATCGGGCCTGTCCGGTGAGCTCGCCGCCGCGGTGGTGCGACGTGAACTCGACTACGCCCTGGTCACCGCTCCGGTTACTGAAATTCCGGAGCTCGACATCACCGCGATCGCTTGCGAACCTTTTTACGTTATCGGGCCGGCCAGGATCGAAATCGAATCCGATGCGGAGTTGTTACGTTCGATGCCCTATATCGCCTTTAGCCGGCGCACATGGGTGGGCCAGCATATCGCGGCCAAACTGCAGCAGCGCGGCATTCATGTTACCGAATCGATCGAAATCGACTCACTCGAAGCAATCGAAAACCTGGTCGCCGACGGTTTCGGTGTTTCCATCGTGCCACGGCGCTTACATGCCGAACTGGAGTCTGGGAAACTGCTACAGATCCCTTTCGGCAACCCGATCGATACCCGTCAGCTAACCTTGATCCAGCATACGAGCAAACCGCTTTCACGCTTCGACACCGCGATCAAATCCATATTCCTCGATCTACCGAAAGCCTGATTGCCACCCTCACAAGGCTACGGCAATTCGATAGGCATCGAGTAGCGCGGCATGCACGGAGCGGCTGCTGACGGCGTCTCCGACACGGTACAACAAGTAGCCACCATCGCTGTTTGCGTGATAAGGCTGGGGTTCGGCTTTGATCAATGCGTCGATATCGGTAATGCCCCTGTTGGTCGCACCTTCCTTCAGTTCCTGGAAAACTTCATCAACTGGACAGGTAGCGCGTTCGACAACCACCTGATCGGTTTCGATTTCAAATGGCCTATCGGTCAAATCGTTCATCAGGGTAGCGACCAGACCTTCGCCTTCGCGGCGAACGGATTTCAACACCAGGTCATGCCGGGTCTTCACCTGGTTCAGGTAAAGTTGCTTGCGGTGCGAGACCCGCTCGGCATAGCCCATTTCGGCACCCACACGATCGTCAATGATGGCCAGCGTTACCGACGATCCTTCGCTGGCGAGATACTCGGCGCAGGACAGAGCTTCATGGCGGCCAGTGCCATCGTAAACCAGCACCCGCTTTTCAGCTCTGACATCTCCGCTCAACACATCCCAGACGCTGCAGCAATGCTGCTCTCCCTCCAGATCACCAAAATTCGGTAACCCGCCACTGGCAACAATCACAATATCAGGCTTGAACTCGAGCACATCCGCGCCGTCGGCATAAGTGTTGTAATGCACCTGTACTCCGAGATGCTCGAGTTCGGAAACACGCCAGTCGACGATGGAAATCATGTCACGCCGCCAGCCGGCGCGCGTGGCTAACAGCAGCTGTCCACCCAGTTGCGGCGTGGCTTCGAGCAACGTGACCCGGTGGCCACGCTCGGCAGCGACGCGGGCGGCTTCCATCCCGGCCGGCCCGCCACCAACCACAACCACATGCCGGCTGTCTCCTGTTGTCGGTTCGATAACCTGTGACAACACGGTTTCGCGCCCAGCCGCGACATTGTGGACACAGGACGGTTTCTTGTACATGCAATGCGACGCACCGAAACAGGGGCGGATGCGATCTTCTTCGCCGCGCATGATCTTGTTGACGATTTGCGGGTCGGCAATGTGCGCTCGCGTCATCGCCACCATGTCGAGGATGCCTTCGCGAATCGCATAACGCGCGGTGGCCACATCGGTAATGCGGGCGGCGTGAAAAACCGGCAGTGATAATTCCTTTTTGACCGCTGCAACCTGAGGCAGAAACGGTGCCAGCGGTTCGGTCATGCCCGGCATATTTTTTTCCGCCAGGGCCAGTTCGGTATCCATACGTCCAGACACGCAGTTCAGAAAATCGATGGCGCCTTCGCGTTCGAGGAGTTGCGCTATGGCAAGCGCATCTTCGGTGGACAAACCGCCGCGGTCTTCATAAATCGACATCCGCATACCGACCAGGAAATCGTCACCGACATTTTCACGAATTGCGGCATGCACCATCAACGCGAAACGCGCCCGGTTCTCGACACTGCCGCCGTACTTGTCGGTGCGCCGATTGACGTCAGGCGAGAAAAACTGCCCGATCAGATGGGAGCCGGCATGCGTTTCGAGGCCGTCGAGACCGCCTTCGTAACAACGCCGCGCGGCTTCGCCGAAGGATTTGACGATGCGTTTAATATCATCTTCGTCGATCTCGCGTGGAATACTGCGATGCAGGGTCTCGCGCACCGGGGTCGGCGCCAGCGTCGGCAGCCAGTAATCCTCAGTGGCATCGCCGCGGCGACCCAGGTGCGTGATCTGGCACATCAGGGCGGCACCCTGCGCGTGAATTCGCTCAGAAAATTGCTGGAAATATGGAATAACCCGATCGTCATCCACGCGCAGTTGATCGAAGGTGGAAGGCGAATCCGGCGCCACGTTAGACGACCCACCAAACATGGTCAGCGCGAGCCCGCCCTTCGCCTTTTCCTCGTGGTAGCGCTGATAACGCTCAGCCGGCATTTCGTCGTCGTCCATGCCTGACGCGTGACTGGTGCTCATGATCCTGTTCTTCAGAGTCAGATGCCTGATCTTGAGCGGCTGCAGCAGCGGATCGCGTTGCAGCCTGTCATCATTGTTTGTTGTCATGGATTAAACCGGTAACAGGTTTCGGGTTATTGAATTTCGTATAAAAATTACTGTCTTCTATAAATGGGTCGACTCATACAGGTCGGACCGCCTTCACACCCGATACAGAGGGCATCGCCGGCGAATACCTGGACATTGATTCCGGCTTCTTCCAATAGCTTCCGAGTCTGTGAAAATCCATCGATCATGATACATTCACCCGGTGCAATCGCCATAATATTGCCGCTTAGAGTGCCGCTTTTTTCGTATTCAGCGTATGGGAGTTCGACAAAACTAAACCCCATGCTTTGCATTAACTGGTAGAGCCCCACCGGAAACAGCGGCTTACAGATGGCAGCCACCCTGCTATCGACCAGACTCACCAACGACATCAGGTGTAAACAGGCTGACGCGCCGTGATAAACAGGCAAGTCGAAGGCATGGACATCAATACCGATCCCGGCCAACTGTGCCTCGAGTTGATCGATGCCGGATTGATTGGTTCGAAAGCCACGGCCGACGGCCAGTGTTTTGTCATCCAGCCAAAGCGTATCACCCGCCTCGGCATGACCATCACCCGTAATTTCACCGATTAGCGGAATCCCCTGCCGCGCATAGAAATTGCGATGCAGCTCCTGTTCACCGATACGGAGCGATTTACCCGGTTTCATCAGAATTGCGCCGGCCGGCGTCACCAACGAAGCGTCATAAGTAAACACCGCGTCAGCTATGCTTGAGTCTTCATCCATCCATAGAACTTCGACGCCCTTTTCTACCAATAGATCAGTAAAAGCCGCGTGTTCGAATTCAACCTTGCTCTTATCAAAGCTTGCTCCGTAATTCCAGGTTTCCGCGTCCGCCTGCTGCATCGATGCCCCGGGCTTACGCAGCGCAACCCGTCGCAGAGGAGCGATCATCGATGCAACACCGTAGTTCATTCGTTACCCTGGCAACGATCGAGCGATGGCAAATCAGCGGCGCAAAGGGCAAGCGCATTTTGGCTTGAAATAGCGGTACAGAACTCGCCATGCATACTGGCCACCGACATCTGGTGTACCAGTTCCGGATCATGGTCGACACCATCGGGGCCTACCCGATTCGTAGTCGCACAGGCATCCTCAACCAGATAGGTGTCAAAACCCAGGTTACCCGCCATACGTACGGTGGTTTCAACACAGATATTGGTGAAAAAACCCGCCACCACGAGGCGATTGATACCTGCCCGCCGTAACTCGATTTCCAACGAGGTACCGATAAAGCCACTGTTCACATCCTTGATCACGACGATATCTGCGGCAGCGGGCTCGAGTCCCGGGAGCTGGGTGCCGGTGTCGAGCGATAATTTCAGGGGTGAACTGGTTTCGCGCGAATCGTGCACGGTGAAAGCAACCCGCCGGCCCGCCGCTCGAAATGCGACCAGTAATGCCTCCATGTGCGTCTCCGCATCAGGGTTGTTTCTGCGACCATCAGGGCCGCCCCAATGCTCAAATACGTTGACCCCAACCTGTACGTCAATGAGCAGCAAGCAGGTTTGTTGATCAAATTTCAGAATCATTCTTATGCAGTCACGAAGCTTATAGACCTGCGTAGAATAAGACGTCCGGAAAAACTATACAAACCAAATCCTGTCGTTGCCGGCGCCCTTGTTGCGTCTGGAAAAAGCATTTCGCCAGCCTTACAATGTGATCTATTTACCCGGAAACCCACGTCTGAAGCCGTTGTTACCATTTCAGTGAATTTTTTCACAAAAATGCACCGAAATTGTTCCTGTACTAAAAATGAGCACTGGCGCAAGGTTTCAGTCCGTTTAGCAGCTAGAATATCTCTGTTCACTAACTGGAAACATCGATGAACGACGACACCACCTATACTGGAATCGATGCAAGGGATGCCACTGACAGTAGTCTGACTAGAACCTATACCCAGGTTGCCAGTTGTGCTTTCGGCAACAGCAAAGTAGAACGCCGGCGCCAAAGCCTGCGGGCCAGGCTCGAACGCGAAAACTACGAGCGTCAGCAACAGCTTGAAAATTCCTTCATCACCACCTTCCGAAACCTGTTCAGCGCAAGCAAACACTAAACAGATCCCCTGAACCGCGACACCCGGGCAAGCAGACAGGTCTGCCCGGCTTGACTGTGCCTGATGATAATGGAAAGATGCTGGCGACAATTATGCACGCCAGCTCGATGCTTCGAAAATGACGCGGCCGGCGATGATTGTCCCCTACTTCATCAACCGGAAATTTTACTACTATGCCTGGCAACCTGACACTGGAGGCGCTCAAGGAACTGGTCGCGTCCGCCAAAATCGATACTGTAATTACCGCGTTTCCCGATATGCAGGGCCGTCTGATGGGCAAGCGCTTCCACGCAGAGTTCTTTCTCGAAAGCGCCTGGGAAGAAACCCACTGCTGTAACTACCTGCTGGCCACCGATCTCGAGATGTTTACCGTCGACGGTTACAGCTCGACCAGTTGGGCGGCAGGGTATGGCGACTACGTCATGCATCCTGACATGGCCACTCTGAGATTGTTACCCTGGCTGGAAGGAACCGCGATGGTGCTCTGTGATCTGAGCGATCATCATACCCACGCACCGGTACCGCATTCACCGCGCGCAGTATTGAAACATCAAATCAATCGCTTGCAGGAAATGGGACTCGCAGCGGCGGTCGCGACCGAACTCGAATTCTTCGTGTTTCGCGAAAGCTTCGAGGAGTTACGCGATAAGTCTTACCGCGATATGACCACAATCAGTCCTTACAACGAGGACTACCATATTTTTCAAACTACCAAGGAAGAAAACCTGATGCGGAAAATCCGCAATGGGCTACAGGGTGCCGGCGTAAAAGTCGAAAATACCAAGGGTGAAGCAGACCCGGGGCAGGCAGAAGTCAACGTCTGTTACAGCGATGCGCTGGAAATGGCGGATAACCATTGCCTGGTCAAAAACGCGGTCAAGGAAATCGCGTTTCTGAATGATCGCGCGGTGACCTTTCTGGCCAAGTGGAGCCATGACGCTGCAGGCTCTTCGAGTCATATACATCAGTCGCTGGTATCCACCAGCGGTGAACCGGTGTTTTTTGACCCGGATGCCGAATACGGGATGTCCGAACTGATGCGTCACTATGTCGCCGGCCTGCTCAAGTATGCCAGCGACAATACCTGTTTCCTGGCGCCTTACATCAATTCCTATAAACGTTTCGTGGCAGGCACTTTTGCGCCGACCAAGGCGATATGGTCACTCGATAACCGCACCGCGGGTTACCGCGTAGTCGGCGACGGCGGCCGCAACGTGCGCGTCGAATGTCGGGTCGGTGGTAGTGATCTGAATCCTTACCTTGCCATCGCCGCGCAAATCGCCGCGGGCATCGCCGGCATCGAAGACAAGCTCGAACTGGAAAAAGAATTCAAGGGTGACGCCTACCAGGCGCGCAAGGCACGCGAAATCCCGGATACCCTGTTAAAGGCTACGCTGGCACTGAAGAAGTCGAGTATGCTACGCGACGCCATGGGTTCCGACGTTATCGATCATTACGTGCGTGCCGCGGAATGGGAACAGGAAGATTTCAACAGCAAAGTCACCGAGTACGAAGTCAACCGCGGCTTTGAACGGGCTTAACAATAACTTACTTCTAAAGAGATAGAAAAGCATGCAACTTACCGGAAACTGGTCATACCCTACAACCATTCGATTTGGCGCGGGCCGCATCAGTGAAATCGCCGACGCCTGCAATACGGCCGGCATGCGCAAGCCACTGCTGGTTACCGATCGCGGGCTGGCAAATTTACCAATTACCCGGGATACACTCGCGCTACTCGACCAGGCCCGCCTGGGCAAGGCGATGTTTGCCGAGGTCGACCCCAACCCGAATGAAAAGAATCTCGAACTCGGGCTTAAAGTCTATAACGAAGGCGGGCATGACGGGGTTATCGCATTTGGCGGCGGTTCGGGCCTGGATCTCGGCAAGGTAATCGCCTTAATGTGCGGGCAAACCCGGCCGGTGTGGGATTTCGAAGATGTGGGCGACTGGTGGACACGCGCCGACGCCGACAAGATTGCACCAATTATCGCGGTGCCGACCACTGCCGGGACTGGCTCCGAAGTCGGACGCGCCGGGGTGTTATCGAACTCTGAAACTCACGAAAAGAAAATCATCTTCCACCCCAGGCTTCTGGCCGCGGTGGTTATCTGTGACCCCGAACTGACTGTCGGTATGCCAGCCATGATCACTGCCGGCACCGGCATGGATGCATTCGCGCATTGCCTGGAAGCTTATTGTTCGCCCCACTACCACCCGATGAGCCAGGGAATCGCAGTCGAAGGCATGCGCCTGGTAAAGGAAAATCTGCCCCGCGTGTACACCGACGGTAGCGATATCGAGGCACGGGCGCATATGATGTCGGCCGCCGCAATGGGCGCCACCGCTTTTCAAAAGGGGCTCGGCGCCATTCACGCGCTATCGCATCCAATCGGCGCATTTTACAACAGTCACCACGGCACCACGAACGCTGTGGTTATGGCACCGGTGCTCACCTTCAACCGTGCGGCGATTGAGACGCGCATCGATGCCCTCGCGGCCTACCTCGGCATCGCCGGGGGCTTTGACGGTTTCTATAATTATGTCGTTGAGTTGAACGCGTCACTGGGAATCCCGGCCAATCTGACCGAGCTTGGGGTTACCGATCCGGATATGGATTGGCTGGTTGCCTCAGCGCTCAAGGATCCCAGCGTCGGCGGCAACCCGATCGAGATGACTGAAGGAAATACCAGGGCCCTGTTCGAAGCTTGTCTTTAGTTGGTGGTTGGTGGCTTCGAGGGGCGGCTTCGAGGGGGTTCGGGCCCGCGAAAGTCGCGACCTTCCAGCATTGCGATTCTCGGGGTCAGACCAAAAATTTCGGCGAGGTGTTTCTATTGCCCGGATAGCACCGAAATTTTTGCTCTGACCCCCTCGAAGCCGCCCCTCGAAGCCACCAGCGCTAAACCAGTTTGTCGCGCGGAGTGTCGCCGGCGAAAAAGGCCTCGATATTTTCCACCACGCGCATACCCATCGCGATACGGGTCTCTTCGGTGGCACTGCCGAGATGCGGCAGCAACACGACATTCTCCATTTTCATTAAAGCGGCACTAACCGCGGGCTCCTTTTCAAATACATCGAGTCCGGCACCAGCAATTTCACCGTTTTCCAGTGCCGTCACAAGAGCTACTTCATCGACCACATCGCCGCGCGCGGTATTGATTAAAAACGCGCCGGGCCGCATGGCCTTGAACGCGTCGGCGCCGATCAGGTGATAAGTATCCTTGCCGCCGGGGCAATGCAGCGAAACAAAATCCGCCTGCTGAAAGACTTCTTCGGGTGACGAACATTGAGTCGCATTCAAATCGGCGATGTCTTCGGCTCGCGGAGGGAAGGGATCATGGAAAATAATCTTCATGTTGAAGCCGTGCGCGGCGCGTGCCGCGACAGCGCGCGCTATGCGCCCCATGCCGACCAGTCCCAGGGTCTTGCCGGTTACGCTGGTACCCATCATGTGGGTCGGGCGCCAACCGGTCCATTCCCCGTTACGCAGATGGCGTTCACCTTCACCCGCGCGCCTGGCGACCGTGAGCAGCAAGGTCAGCGCGAGATCAGCGGTACAATTGGTGAGCACTTCCGGGGTGTTGGTGACTGTCAAGCCAGCAGCCCTGGCCGCTTCGAGATCGATATGATTAAAACCGACACCGTTGCTACCCAGGATTTTAGCGCGCATATTATCCGCACCAAGTACTTCCGCGGTGACCTTGTCGCATACGGTGGGTAACACAGCATCGGCGTTGAGTAGTGCATCCTGCAATTCGGCCACCGACATCGAATGATCGTCGGCGTTGAGCTGGGCATCAAAACGATCCGCCAGCACCGCCTCAACTTCGGGGTGCCAGCGCCGGGTAACAATTACTTTAGGTTTGGACATCAAAGGCTCTCCTCGGAATTAATCAATGCGGGCTAGATTGTAGATAGCCGTCATTATCCCGTCTATCGGAAAAACGCCCTTTTTATTCGTTTTCGACCAGTTCCGGGTAGGCAAACACGGACGCCGCACCACCGGTGTGCAAAAACACGACATGGTCGTCGGCGCTGAAATCACCGCGCTGCAACATTTCCAGCAATACCGCAAAAGTCTTACCTGAGTAGGTGGGATCCAGGAGAATGCCCTCACGCCGGGCCAGGTAGCGGATCGCGGTTACTGTGGCATCGTTGAGCAAGCCATAACCCGGCGACAGCATGCTGTCGTCACAGATAATGTCTGCATCGGGGATATTAATGTCGATGCCGATTGCCTCGATCACCGATTTCAGTTTGGTACTAACACGCTGCAGTTGACTCCGGGCGTCCCGGCGTACACAGACCCCATGCACCGGAATGCTACTGCCGCAAGCCCTGACGCCAAGCAAAAAACCGGTGTGGGTCGAAGCTGAGCCCGTCGGCACAATAAAACGCACGGGTTCAATCTGTCGCTCCTTCAGCTGTGCCATCAATTCCTCGGCACCATCGACATAGCCAAGCGCCCCGTAAGGGGTGTGGGCATTCGACAAAGGGATTACAAAGGCCTTGCCACCAACCTTTTCTATCTCCGCCGCGCGCTGCTCGAGCGCCTGGTCCGCGCCAGCCTCGTCTTCGCCCCCCGGGTAATAATGGATCTTCGCACCCATCAGCCTGACCAGGAAAGGATTACCGGAGTTATGGTATTCAGGCTGATCGCGCGCAACCCGATGCTCGAGCTGAACCTCGACCTCAAGACCCATCTTGCGCGCGGCGGCCACCGTCATGCGCACATGGTTGGATTGAATTGCACCGGTGGTCAGCAGGGTATCGGCGCCCTGCTGCATGGCCTGGCCGATATAGAATTCCAGTTGCCTGCTCTTGTTACCGCCGAAGGCAAGCCCGGTGCAATCGTCGCGTTTGATCCAGACATTGGTGCCGAACTCGGCGCTGATATTATTGAGCAGCTCCAGCGGAGTTGGACGATGGCTTAATTCGACGCGTGGAAAATCTTTGGTCAATGACACAACTTGCTCCCGTTAACTGAGAATTTTGATCAACACTACCCCAAGGCATACCAGGATGGCGGCGATTATGCGTTGCCGCCCAAAAGGTTCACGGAACATCAGGGTGCCGATCAGAGCGGCAAATATTACACTGGTTTCGCGCAGCGACGAAACCATTCCCATCGGTGCGACACTCATCGCATAGATGACCATGGCATAAGCAGTTGCCGCGGCCAGCGCGCCGGCGGTAATCTTGCCCGGTTTCGCGCGCATATATCCAAACCATCCCGCCCGGTCCCGTGCCAGCAGCCATAAACCGATGGGAATCGGTTCGAACACAAACAACCAGAGAATGTAACTGAAGGGATTGCCTGCCGCTCGCACCCCGATACCGTCCGCAACCGTATACGCAGCGATCAGTATCGAGGTCGCCAGCCCCCAGCGCAAAGCGGGACCGGGGATCTTGCCGAAGGTACCACCGGCGAAAGTGATGCTGATCAACCCGGCACTGACCAGCCCGATGCCGAGCATCGCGCCGGACGACAGGTATTCGCCGGCAAACAGGGCGGCCCCGAGCACCACCAGCACCGGTGCCAGACCACGGAACAATGGATAGACCTGCGATAAATCACCGCTTCGATATGACTTTGAGAGCGTGTAGTAATAGGCCGTATGGATAATCGTCGAAGCCAGTAGCATGGGCCAGCTGGCAGCCAGGGGTAGCGGGAAAAAGAACAGTAGCGGCAGGCACCATATTGCGTTAACGAGGCGATAAGAAGCAATGCTGAACTGCGGCGTACCACCCGACTTTGCCATCGCGTTCCAGCTCGCATGCAACAGCGCAGCGAACAGAACCAGTCCGACGATGAACGGTGTCATTTAAAAAATTCCGGCACGTCGTCATTGCGACAAAGCAGTCTTATGTCCTGTAGCCAGTCAATTGGAGATTGCTTCGTCGCTGACACTCCTCTTGATGAACTTGAATCTGTAGATCTTTTCCGATTCGTCATGCCGGCGCAGGCCGGCATCCAGAGAACGAAGCCAACAGAGGTGGAATCTGGATCCCGGCCTGCGCCGGGATGACGGTGTTCGTCCCCGATTGGTGACCGCGCAGCGGGATGAGTTGTTCGCAATGACAGGCTTTAGTTAAGTGCCATTGGGGACCGGCTATTTAACTACCGTCACAGTACAAAGTGAGTGACGGGCAACTTTGGCGGCACATGAACCCAACAGGAAATTCTCAATCTGACTGTTATGGGCGGCAATCACGATCAAATCCGTTTTATCTTTTTTTGCTCGTTTCAGAATCAATTCAGCGGGATTACCCTCGACCACGACCGCCGTGGTTTCAATATCATCCGGAATATTGTCGTCGATGTACTGCTTCAACTGGCGAGCAATCTCTTTCAACGCATTCTTCACGGCCTGCTGATCGAAGAAAGAAGCAACCAGTGGCGTCCCGAAACCAGGCGCGACGGTAATAATCGTCATTTTTGCCTTTGATCGCTGCGCTTCTTCAACTGCAATCTTGAGCGCCTTTTCAGCTTCCGCGGTATGTTCCATATCTACTGGAAATAAAATATTTTTATGCATGGCTGGCGGCCTCTACCGGCTTCAATTTATCCTTTTCACGACGCGCAACCTGGGTTTTCCAGACTACGATCAACAACAGTATTGCCGGGATATAAAACCAGCGCTTGTTGGGCGTGTCAGCTTTTTTCTGCACATCAACGATCTCCCAGTCGAAATCAAGCTTTTGTTTATCGGCAGCGCTACCAAAGACAATGTTATCGACAAACATTTTTTCGCCTTCCTGACGGAGTTCGAGACCGGCTGCCATTTCTACGCGCTCCTTACCCGGCCCGGGCGCGCCAACGGGTAGCATGACCACCTTGTCGACCTCATCGCCTTCCAGGGTTTCACCGAGGACGTGAACCCGTAACAATCCATTTTTCGGTTGTTCCTCGGCGATTTCATAAATCCTGGTGGCATCTACACTGACCAGCGGGTCATAAATCATATCCATGAAGAAACCGGGGCGGAACAGTGTGAAGGTGATCAGCAGCAGTGCGACTGTTTCCCATTTCTTACTGTGGGTAATGAAAAATCCCTGCGTTGCGGCAGCGAACAACAGCATCGCTACCAGGGCCGAGCTGACTACGACGAATAAATGGACTGGACCGGTAATACCAATCATCAGCAACTCGGTATTAAAGATAAACATGAACGGCAGAACACCCGTACGTATATCGTAGGTGAATCCCTGTACGCCCGTCTTTATCGGATCACCGCCGGAAATAGCAGCCGCCGCATAGGCGGCAAGCCCCACCGGCGGGGTATCGTCCGCGAGTATGCCAAAATAAAACACGAACAAATGCACCGCTATCAAGGGTACGATCAGGCCATTACTGGCGCCAACCGAAACGATAACCGGCGCCATCAACGAAGAAACCACGATGTAGTTCGCGGTCGTGGGTAAACCCATGCCGAGCACCAGACTGATGGCAGCGGTGAATACCAACATCAGGATCAGGTTACCGGCCGAGATGAACTCCACGAATTCGGCCAGCACCAGACCAATACCGGTCAGCGTGACTGTTCCAAGGATGATACCCGCACAGGCAGTGGCGACACCGATACCGATCATATTGCGTGCGCCGGAGACCATGCCATCGACAAAATCGGCACGACATTCCCTGAAGTACTCGCCAAACTGGCTTTCACCACGAAACATCGCTTTCAGGGGTTTATGCGTCAGCAGCACGATTGCCATGAATATGGTGGCATAAAAAGCCGACAGTCCGGGAGATAAACGCTCAACAGTCAAACACCAGATTAAAACTGCGACCGGTAACAAGTAGTAAAGACCCGCTTTAACGATGGGCCCTGGGACCGGTAGTTCTTCGATCGTGTCGCTGCGCCCCAGGTCGGGAAATCTAGTCGAGTATTTGGCCAGGGCTACATAGGCAATCAATACAATGGCAGACGCTATCCAGAAAGTGAAATCACCACCGACTAGTTTTACCCAGCCAAAGCCGTAGTAGCAGATACCCGACAGGATAATGATCCCGCAAATAACCGTGGTATACACCATCAGGCTACGCATCAGGGTGTTTTGAACTGTCCTCTTCAGGCCCTCCAGGCCTGCCTTCGATGCCTCCAGGTGGACGATGTAAACCAGCGCAATATAGGCGATGATTGCCGGCAGAAAGGCGTGTTTGATAACCTCGATGTAAGAGATACCGACAAACTCTATCATCAAGAATGCAGCGGCGCCCATAACCGGTGGTGTCAGCTGACCATTGGTCGAGGATGCCACTTCGACAGCACCTGCTTTCTCAGCGGAGAAGCCGACACGTTTCATCAGCGGAATGGTAAAGGTACCGGTGGTGACCACGTTGGCAATCGACGAACCGGAAACCAGGCCGGTCAAAGCGGATGAAACCACCGCGGCCTTCGCCGGACCACCACGCATATGACCCAGCAGAGAGAAAGCAACCCAGATGAAATAGTTACCAGCACCGGCTTTTTCCAGCATCGAACCGAACAGTACGAACAGGAATACCATCGAGGTCGATACACCCAGCGCGACACCAAAAACACCTTCCTGGGTGAGCCACATATGTGACATGGCCTTACCGAAAGAAGCGCCTTTCCAGGCAATTATTTCAGGGCCGAGGTGGCCAAAAAACACATAGCAGAGAAATATGCCTGCAATAACCATCAACGGCGGGCCCAGGGCACGCCGGGCCGCTTCCAGTACCAGCACGATGCCAATCCCTGCTATCACCAGGTCCGTGGTGGTGGGTAACCCGGGACGCTCTCCCAGTTCCATCGCAAAAACCGACAGGTACATGGTCACGACTATACCGGCGGCGGCCATTATCCAGTCCTGAACGGGAATGCTGTTGCGGGGAGAACTCTTTAATGCCGGGTAAGCCAGGAAAGCCAGGGAGATGGCAAAAGCCAGATGAATCGAACGAGTATCGGTATTGTTGAGGACCGGCAGCCAGGATGAAAATACATCCATATAGGGCAGAGGTGAAGCGATCCACAGTTGAAACACAGACCAGGCGAACGCGGTTGCGACGATCAGTTTACCAACACCACCTGCGGGACTACGCGCGCCAGTGTCAGTGGCGGCGATCATCGCTTCCAGTTCAGCTTCGGTAGCTTGAGGTTTCTCTGTTTGTTCGACCATTGCGGTCTCTCCTTTTTGCGGTCATCGCTATTTTATAATTATGAGGGAAATTTTTATTTGTTTATTTAACTCAAGTTATATTCCGAATCTCGGAAATCTAGCTTGAGTTAAATAAACAAGGGGGCCAATGGCCCCCTTGAGTATGTGCTGGATTACATCCAGCCACGTTCCTTGTAGTAGCGAATCGCACCGTTGTGTAGAGGTGCTGAAATACCCTTGCTGATCATGTCTTTTTCATTCAGATGAGCAAACGCGGGGTGTAGCTTTTTGAAGGCGTCAAAGTTGTCGAATACGCCTTTTACCACTGCATAAATGGTGTCATCCGAAGTGGCGGTAGACGCTACGAAAGTAGCCAATACACCAAAAGTCGGGATGTCATCCGGATTTCCGCGATACATGCCGCCGGGAACCACGGTGGTGCCGTAAAAAGAATTATCTTTCACCAGCTGATCTACTGAAGCCCCGTCGACTGCAACAAAGTTGGCGTCACAGGTAGTAGTTGCTTCCTTGTTCAGCGCAGCGGGGTTACCGACCAGCCAGAAAAACGCATCAATTTTGTTGTCACATAATGCGCCAGGCGTTTCAGATGATTTCATCTGGGCAGCCAGTTTAAGATCCTTGTTGGTGTGCCCCATCGCTTTCCAGACAACATTCCAGGTTGCTTCGGTACCCGATCCAGCGTTACCGATATTGACCCGCTTACCAACCAGGTCGCTGATATGCTTAATGCCGGAATCTTTACGCGCGACAATACTGATGGGTTCCGGGTGTACCGAGAATACAGCTCTCAACTCCTTAAACGGACCCGCATCGATAAAGGCCTGCTTGCCGGTACCGTTGTAAGCGTGATACTGCCAGTCTGACTGGGCCACACCCATATCCAGCTCTCCACCACGGATGGTGTTGATGTTGTATACAGAGCCGCCGGTTGATTCAACCGAACAACGCACGCCGTGTTCCTTGCGTCCCTTATTTACCAGTCGGCAAATTGCGCCACCGGTTGGGTAGTAAACACCAGTTACACCACCGGTACCGATAGTGACAAACTGCTGCTCGGCCGCGATTGCCGAGCCAACACTAAATGACGTCGCTACCAGTGATGCAATAGCGATCTTGCCTAATACTCTCATGATCTTCTCCTTCGTATGGTTGTGCCGATTATTTTTGTTTGATGCAGTGCTGCTTTTCGGCGTTCGCGGCGGCACCATGGTTCATTTCTAGCGGAGGACATTATTATAGTTACTAGGGGTATTGTCAAAACTAATAGGGTACGTTCCGGCGGTAGAACTTGCTGTTGAATCAACATAAATGAGCGATTCGCTATCACTACCAGCTCGAATCGAATACATTACCGTCAATAACCAAGTAGTGCCTGATGCTTCGATTCAATACCTCTTTAAAAGACGAACTACGTCAGTTTATTATCATTGCGATCCCGCTTTCAGCGGCCTATCTCGCTGAATTCGCGATGTTTCTCACCACCAAAATGGTGGTTGGCAAGCTTGGTTACCATTCCCTGGCCGCGGTCGGCATCGCCGGTGACCTGACCTTCGAGGTCTTAATTGTCCTGATGGCACTGCTTTCCATCGTCGGGGTGCTTGCGGCCCAGGCCCTCGGTGCCGGCAAAAAGATGGAACTGGGAGATTCGGTCAGGCAGGGCTTTTTTGTCGCAACCGGGCTAGGTGTCCCCGCGATGATTATTATCTGGAACCTGGACCTTGCACTGATTGCCACCGGGCAGGACCCCAGGGTTACTGAATTGGCACGTGGTTACCTGCTTGGCATAAGCGGTGCGGTATTGCCGGTGTTGTGGTTTTCGATTTTTCGTAATTTTGTCGCCGTATTGTCACAAACCGTGTCGGTGCTCGTTATATCCGTGCTCGCCGTTGCATTGAACTACATTTTGACCCTTTGGTTGGTCTACGGCGGTTTAGGTCTGGAGCCATTGGGCCTGTTCGGAGCGGGGTTAGCCACCACGATCGTCTCCTGGTTCATGTTCCTGGCGCTGTTGCTGCATGTCTATCGCAAGCCAATGTTCCGGGGGTTCGGGGTTTTCAAGGAAAAGTGGCAACTGCACTGGCCCTTGTGCCGCGAAATCCTGTGGCTGGGCTGGCCGGTCGCTGGCCTCGCTTTCCTGGAAGCCGGTTTGTTTGTGGCGACGTCAGTCTTGTGTGGCGTCATCGGCGCCAAAACCCTGGCCGCTTATGAAATTACCTCGGGCTGGGTTGGTATTCCATTTGTGATCGCCTTCGGACTGGCCGAGGCAACCATGATTCGCGTGGCGCATGCCACCGGCCGTGGCAGCATGTCTGATGCGCGCAGCGCCGGATTCCTCGGCATGACCCTGGTTATTGTGATCACGTCATCCATGGTAATCATACCGATAGTCTTCGCGGAGGACATCATTCGGGTTTTCATATCACCCGATGACCCGGGGTTCACCGAAGTGGCCGAGCTGGCTACCCATTTTCTATTTATCGGCGCCCTGTTTATGGTGTTCGACGGTTTGCAGGCAGCTGCCGCACGTGCCCTCAGAGGTATGAAAGACAACCTGGTGCCACTGTGGATAGCGGGATTCGGGTACTGGATACTCGGAATCGGTGGCGGCTCCATCCTCGCTTTTCACTACCAGCTCGGTGGCGCCGGTCTGTGGTGGGGGCTGGCGGCCGGACTCGCGGTAGCCGCCTGCCTGTTAAGCTTGCGCTTTCATCTGTTTACCAGGGCGCAAACTGCTTAACCCACGGGTGCCGGGCGACCGGAAACACTCCAATAGAGATATAACTGCTAACCCTTCGTATGTATATTAGTTTTCACTTATATACCGAATAATCCTGCCCAGCTTTCATGCTTATCAACTAATAAAATACAACAGGGAATCAAAAATATGGCCCGCAACAAACTTTGGATACTCACGACAGCAGTCCTGCTGTCTATAAGCCTGATATCAAATGCAAACCAGGCAGTTGAAGAAGAAGCTGCCACCAGGCCAGCTGCTGCCGCGTCCAGCGTAAACAAGTTGAATCCGAGCTACAGGACGTCGTCACTTACTGCACCGACTACCGCCTCGACCGTCGCACCGACTGTACCAGCGACGCCACCCATGATCTCGAACGGGCTGACTTTCAATGCCGCTCATCCGAGCGCCTGGATGAATTGGTTCGACCCTGAAACTCATCTCCCGACGCATATGACCTTCATGAATCCGGCGAGCTATACACAGTTCATGCAACCACAGTTTTATATGGAGTTCATGAAACCTGAAAACCTGGCGGCATGGATGAATCCAGCGTCATACCAGGCAATGATGAATCCGCAAACCATGTCCCACTGGATGAATCCGAGTTCCTACATGCATGTGACGAATCCTGCGATGTACCAGGCGGCCATGAACCCGGCTAATTACATGGTTTACCTGAACCCGAACACTTACCTTGCGGGGTTGACCGGGTCTCAAACCTGCGACTCCGATAATCCAAACAAAACTCCAGGCTGGTTCGGCGGTGGCTGCTAAATTACTGAATTATCCCCCTCCAGGGCTAATAACCTCCACAGGGATTTCTATCCCAGGTTTGAGCCGCGGCCTACACCGCGGCTTTTTTTTGCAACTCAGCTGTTAGTGCGCCCGTAGAAACCCATATTTTCCTCATCGGAAAACATCCTGCCGGGAGTTTCATAGTAAGAAAAAACCGTTATCACCCTGGCCAGCTCGCCAACGGGGGATGTTACCCGGTGCGCTGTATTCTTGCCCTTGAATACGTTGAGATCACCAGCACCCAGTTTTAGCGTCATGACCTCGGGGTACTCACCGCGCAACAAACTCGCAATTCCGTCATAGTTCGGATCCTGCTCGCTGCGCAAGTCCTGGCAATATTGAAAATCACCACCCTGCTGCGGTGACTGAAGTAGTAACGTAGTTGTAAATTCGGAGCGGTCGAAATGCCAGTTCAAGCCCTCGCCTGCGTAGTAACCCATGACATTGGCGCAGGCCAGCGGATCGTCCATCGGATAGAGATTCGACTTATGCATAACGCGGGCAAGAAACCCTGTTAATCCTGACCAGAAATAAATTTGTCGCAGCGGTTCGGCCAGCTGATCGCCACAAAGCGTGTGGTTGATCGTTTCAACCCTGGCCATGGCAGGATGATCGGCTGGAATATCGTCGATGTCATCATTGAAGTAAATGTTGTGCTGTCGCGCATGGGTAAAGGACTCCCGTTTAAATTTTTGCAGCAATTCGGGCAACATCTCATCGATCACTTCGCGGCGCATGAATTCCTTAAGTGTAAACATGCCGTTGCGCTGGAGATCGTCGATACATTGCGCAACCAACTGCTGTCCGGCGGCAGACTCGAGTTGATGCAGCGGATAACGTTCGAGGTCAATGAGTTTGTTCATAACTGCTAAATATAAATTTTGTAACCACCGTCGGCAAGTAGTGTTTATTAACCCGGCAACAATATCAGGTCGGCGCGCCACGATAGTAATGCCATAGAAACAAACTGCCGGCAGAGCGATAAGGCGCCCAGGATATAACCATTTGACGCGCCTGTTTTTCGCTAAGCTTGCTATCGATTTGTTTCAGTTTCTGCAGCGCAACGCGTATTGCCAGGTCCCCCGCCGGGAAAATATCGCTGCGTTGCAAGGAAAACATCAGGTAGATTTCGGCGCTCCAGACACCAAAACCCCTGAGTGCCGTTATCGCCTCGATTACCGCCTGATCTTCCATTTCGGCAAGGCGCGAGATTTCAAATTGATTTTCATCTATCGCTCGTGCCAGGGCCTCTACGTATTCAACCTTGCGCCCGGAAAGCCCGGCAGTACGCAACGCGCCCGCCGGCAAGCGCAACACCTCCTGTGCTTCCATACTCGGCAGTAATGCCTGCACCCGGCGCATGATTGAAGCTGCAGCCTCGGTCGAAATTTGCTGCGAGACAATGGTTGAGAGAAAAGTCTCGAAACCCTGCACCCTGATCCGGGGCGCGGGATAACGTACTATTTTCAGGCCGCGCTGCAGGTCCGGGTCGAGTTTTGCCAACGCATTAAGGTGGCGTTTTATTTTCGCTTGATCCACGGTGTACGAGATACCTTTCCAGTTTTGTCAGGCTTGCACATATCGGTTCACTTATTACAACATCCGCTCTAGTATGACAATTCATATATTTTGCCAATAATCGAAGAGGAAAACCCATGGCCGCTTACTGGATTGCCCACTCTAACGTTACCGACCCCGATGCTTACGGCGAATACGCCAAACGCGCCACCGGCGCTATCGAAGCACATGGCGGAGAGTTCCTCGCGCGCGCTACGCGCACTGTCTGGCTTGAAGGCACTGAACGCGCACGTAATGTGGTAGTACGTTTCCCCAGCGTCGAAGATGCCGAGCGTTGCTACCGGTCGGATGCCTACCAGCAAGCCTTATCGTTTGCACGCGATGCCGCCGAGCGTGATCTTTGCATCATCGAAGGAAATTAACCACAGGCGCGGTGGATTAGCAGCATACTCAGCTGAACCGATCAAGCATCTGGTAATAGCGGACCGACGCCCCGAGGAACCAGGGTTTACCACTGTATAAGGGTCGTGTCTGAAACCCGGGGTCACTAAACGCGCAGTGACCCTCTGCATTACCCAGTAACTGCAACCCGAGCCGATTACCCAGGTAACTCGCCAGGCAAATTCCCGAGCCACAGTAGCCCATCGCGTAGTGGACACCGTCGGTCGCTCCGATATGTGGCAGATAGTCGAAGGTATAGCCGACAAAACCCATCCAGGTGTGGCTAATCCTGATATCTTCGAGTTGCGGAAAGATGCGCAGCATTTCCTGCCGTAGTGCGGGCAGGCTTTTAACAGGGTCAGACTCGAAGACCGAAACTCGTCCACCAAACAGCAAGCGGCGTCCATCGGGTGAACGCCGGAAATACACGACGATCTTACGCGTATCGCTGAACACCCGTTGTTCGGGCATTAGCTGGTTTGCCCGTGCCATATCCATCGGCTCGGTCGCCAGCATGTAACTGCCTATAGGAATAATCCGCCGCCGCTGCCATGGTGTGACAGTCCCGGTATAACCGTTGGTGGCAATCACCAGTTCCCGGGTTTGAATAATCCCGCGACTGGTGCTGACTTTGAAACCATTGCGGGTGCGCTCGATTCCGTCTGCCTGACAATTCGTGATCACCTGCGCATCATTCTGTTTTACGAGATGCAACAGACCCGCATGGTATTTCGCCGGATCGAGCGAGCAGTGGCGATCGATCACGAGACCTCCGTGGTAATACTCGCTATCGATCTCACTGGCCTGATCACGGGCCTCCACAATGCGCAAATCCTGCTCGAGCCCGGGTGGTTGCTGTCGTGCGGAGACAACCAGTTTACGAAACTGGCGAGGGCTATGCGCGGCGACGAAACGCCCGCATTGTCGATACCCGCAATCGACATTCTGTTCGGTGATAAACTCCCCTAACCAGTCGAGCGCGTTACGCGCCTCCTTTATTAACGCATAAGCACCAGCATTGCCGTACTTGCGGCTCAGCTCGTTGTAACCGGGCTTGATCTCACCGCTTATCTGCCCGCCGTTACGGGTACTGCATCCCCAGCCCGCGGCTTCGGCATCGATGACGACAGTTTGTCGACCTGCGCGTGCTGTCTGCAGCGCACAATGCAGTCCGGTATACCCCGAACCGATCACCAGAACGTCGGTTTTGGCGGGCAATGCACACTCTTCCATAGCCGGTCTTGGAGTCTGATTCCACCAGTAAGGGTCTGTCTTGAAGTCTTCGCTAGTAAAGGGATAAATCATCAAATTCTATACACTTTGCCGGGTGTCACCAGGATTGATTATTTTCGAGTATTTGCATTATGATGACCATATCTAAATTATGGCCCAGGAAAAATACCGGCAAACTTTCGCATAGCGGTTTGAGCAACAAATAGTAGTACCCGGTAGTAACCAGTAACCTTCCACGGAGTTAAACACCGCGACGATGGACAACGGAGTGACCGAGTTTGAACAGCGCTAAAGCCACGATACTGATTGTCGATGACGAACCCATCAATCTCGACATTATCTGTGCGCACCTCGAAGATGATAACTACGAGCTGATCAGGACGAACAACGGGGAGGAAGCCTGGTCGATGCTGGAAGCCGCGCCGATACGCTTCGATACAATTATTCTCGACCGTATGATGCCTGGCATGGATGGCATGCAATTGCTTTGCAACATCAAGGACAACGACTTGATGGAGCATGTTCCAGTGGTGATGCAGACTGGCAAAGCCGAGAGTCATGATATCGTCGAAGGCATCAACGCCGGCGCCTATTATTACCTGACCAAACCCTACGACGGTGACGTCCTCAAGACCATAGTACGCAGTGCGGTAAACGACCGCCTGCACGAAAAATCACTGCACGAATCATTACGCGAGGGTCGTCAGATTTTCGAGCTGATGGCCTTTGGCCGATTCAGAATCCACAATTTACGTGAATGTTACCTGGTTGCCTCGCAGGTAGCTCATTTGTGCCCGGCACCACATCGTGTGGTCACCGGGATATCAGAATTACTGGTCAACGCACTCGAACATGGCAATTTGGGAATTGGATACGAAGAAAAGAGCAATTTGATGCGCCGTGGCATGTGGCGCATCGAGGTCGAGCGCCGCCTCAACGCCAGCGAAAATATTGAAGGCTATATCGAACTCGAGTTTGAAGTGGCCGCCGATACAGTACAGATTCGAATCCGCGACCAGGGGCCCGGCTTTGACTGGACTCCTTACATGGATTTTGATCCCGATCGCGCGTTTGATCCGCATGGGCGCGGTATCGCCGTGGCGCGCTTATCCAGTTTCGACGAGCTTGAGTTTATCGGCGGCGGCAACGAAGTTCTCGCAACCGTCATCAAAGGACTCGACGGCTAGACCCGGTTTAACGGGAGTTTCAAGGGATCAGTCTTCAGGACGTCAGTTCACGCAACGGCGCGCGGCGAGTAACGGCACCCCCCTCGCCCAGCATGATCTCGGTTAAACCACGTTCGGCGTGGTTCATTTTCAGCGACAGCATTTTTTGTGCATACTCGAGCACTAACGACTGGTATTGCGGATTTTCTGCCTGGTTGACAAACTCACCCGGATCCTGTTGCAAATTAAAAAACAGCGGCGGCAACGCGCCGAAGTGAACATATTTGTAATCATGGTCTCGAATCACCGACAGATTGCACTGGTGCAGGGTAATACCGAGGTGTTTCTCCAGACTGTCGTCCCTGACATTACGGAAGTCGCACTCCCAGAATACTTCCTGGCGCCAACCAGCCGGCATTTGACCACTACGCAATACCGGTAGCAGCGAAAAGCCGTCGCATTGACTCGGTATATCTATGCCTAGCCAGTCGAGCATGGTCGGCATCAGATCGACATTTTCGCTAAAATCGTGGATCTGCTGACCGCGACTGGCGTCAGCTTCGCTGCGCGGATCGCGAATAATCAGCGGGATATGATAGGACTGGTCAAAATAACCCAGCTTGGACATCAGCCAATGATCGCCCAACTGTTCGCCATGATCCGAGGTAAAAATAATCAGCGTCGATTCCCATTCACCCCTGGCCTTGATCGATTCGAAGAGTCGACCCAGGCTGTCGTCGACTTCCTGCATCATACCGAAGTAATTGACCATGTCCTGCTGGGTTTGACGACGCGACTGGGGCGTCCCAAATCGACTATGGTTGAGATAGTAATCCAGTAACGGATGTTGCCCGGCTTCTTCATCGGCTGACCCGAGGCGGGATGGTTCCGGCATCTCCTCGGGGTTGTGCAGGCTATTGTAGGGTTCGGGCGTGGCAAACGGCGGGTGCGGTCGCAATAACGATAAATGGGTAACCCACGGTTTGGACTGTGCTTCGATCCAGTCGATACAGCGGTCGACCATGTAATGAGATTCATTATCTTCAGCCGTGATCGCCAGCGGTAATACCCTGTCGCCACCCTCGGCCCAATTGGCCCCTTCGCGTAAAGTCGAGTAAAGACTCCACGGGCGCTCGGGTAACGGGTAATTCTTGTCACGCAAATATTCGACCCATTCAGTCGAAACTTCATCCTTCATTGGAGTATGCAGGCCGAAGCCAGGCAAGGCTTCGCTATAGTGATTGAGCCGTGGATCGTTGACATCGAGTCCGCGCGGGTCGATCGCGGAATCGGTATAGCCAAACAAGGATGGTTGGTAACCGGCAGCGCTGACTTCGAGCGCCCAGTTGCTAAACCGGCTGTCTAATGGAGCGCCGTTAACCACGCATCGATTACTCTGCATGTACATGCCAGTATGCATCGAACTGCGGCTGGGCGCGCAGGGAGTAGCCTGGGCATAGTGTTCAGCGAACAACAGCCCTTCGCGCGCCAGGCCATCGAGGTTGGGGGTTTTGACATGCGCATGTCCGAGTGACGCCATGCAATCGCCGCGCCATTGATCGGCAGTAATAAATAGTATGTTCATTGAAATCTGCTTGTTGCTAACTCATTAATAATGGATCGAACGGGCATGACACCATGTTTTCGCAGCCATCTTCCGTTACCAGTACCTGGTCTTCCAGCTTGATTCCGTCCGCTCCACCCACTTCACCGATATAGGCTTCGACACAGAGCATCATGCCGGGTTCGATAACACCGCTATAACCGCGTTCCTCCCAATCAATCGGGTACTTGATGGCGGGCCATTCATCGCACAGCCCAACGCCATGCATCTTCGAACCGTAGCGTTGCGGTATGTAGATATCAGGCAGATGATGGCCCTGCTCGGTCAGTTCCTGGAAACTCATGCCCGGCCGGATAATATCGATATTGGTCATAATGTGCTCATGCGCGAGCTTATGCATATCCTTCTGCCGTTGCGTGGGTTGCCCGTCACCGATAAACCAGCTGCGCGAAATATCGGTACACATGCCATAACAGCCGATCAAATCGGTATCGAAAGACAGGATTTCGTTATTCTCGATAACTCTCGGGCCACATTCCTGGAACCAGGGATTGGTACGCTGCCCGGAAGACAGAATTCGGGTTTCGATCCATTCGCCGCCCCGGCGGATATTGGATTTGTGCAATTCAGCCCAGACGTCGTTTTCGGTCATTCCGGGCTGGGTAAGTTCACGCATTTCCGCGATCGAAGCCTCGCAGGCATTGATTGCGCAACGCATCGCCAGGATTTCATCCGGCCCCTTGATCGCACGCACTCGTTCCATCAGCTCCTCGCCATCCATGACTTCGATGCCGGCTTCGTCGAGCGCGCGTAACCCGGCGATCTGGATCTTGTCGACCGCCACTCGCCTGCCCTTGCCAACACGTTGTTGCAACAAATCGGTAATCTGACCGACAAACAATTCTGCCTTTTCCTCGGTGCGCTGCCCGGTGGCAAAATAGAAAAACGATGCCCCCGCGCGCACTTCTCGCACTAGCGGGTTGTACTCCGACATGTAAGCGTAACCGCCGTATTCCCACAGCACCATGTGACCATCGCTGGTCACCATGCAGGCGCGAAACGGGTTGTGCGCATTCCACAACTGCATATGCGTGGTATCGGTGGCGTAGCGAATCGACAGCGGATCGAATAAAAGCACCGCATCGAGATCACGGGCAATCAGACCCGCGACAATTCGGTCGAGCCGATACTGGCGCATCGCCGGCAAGTCCGGACATTGCAATCCGGCTGCTTCCCATTCGGCATAGGCCAGCGGCGTTGGTCCAATTTCAATGCGATTGTTGTCATCCGGGGTATTGTCCGGGCGCATTGCCGGTTTTCTGGATGGATCAACCTTGGGATTTGGAATTGAATAAGGACTACTGGCCATAATTATGCTCTCAAACGTTCGCCTTTAGCATCGAAAGGCGGATTCTCCAGGATCACAGCGCGATGCGGAACTCCCAGAATCGCAATGTCGAGTTCGGTGTCGGCAACGGCATGTTCGGTCCTGATAAAACATAGCGCAATCGAAGCCCCGACGCTATGTCCATATGCACCCGAACTGACGCGCCCTACCGGGGTGCCATCAGTCAGGAATACAGGTTCGCCACCGTTGGCATCCGACTCACTTTTTCCGACCTGCACCACGACCAGTTTTTCGCGTGGTGGACTGTCCTTGATCGCGAGATAGGCATCGCGTCCGAGGAATTCGGGTTTGTCCAGTTTAATCAGGCGATCCAGCCCCACTTCCTGCGGCCAGTACTCGGGCGAGTACTCGCGACTCCAGCTACCATAACCTTTTTCGACGCGTAACGAGAGTAAGGCGCGGCCACCAACCGGGCGGGCGCCCTGTTCGCTGCCGGCTTCGAGTAATGCATCGTAAAGAGCAAGCTGATGCTCGAGCGGCACGTAAATTTCCCAGCCGAGATCCCCGCTAAAAGAAACACGGATCGCGACGGCGTCGATACCAGCAACCTTGACACGCTGGCTGCGCATGAATTTGAAGGCATCATTGGACAAATCGGTATCGGTCAACTGTTCCAACAGTTTGCGTGAGTTCGGTCCGGCCACATTGAATCCACCCCAGGCCTCGGTAAAACTCTCAAAGCTCACACTATCCTGTCTTGCAACCATATTGAAGAAGCGCTGGTGATAGCGCTCGGCGATGCCAGAGCCAATCATCAGAAAGTCGTCTTCGCCAAGTTTAGTGATGGTGAAGTCACCGGCGATCCCGCCACGCAAACCAATCATCGGCGTCAGGCAGGAGCGACCAGTTTCCGTGGGCACATGGTTGGCCACCAGACGATCGAGATAGTCGGCAGAACCAGCACCACGAACCCGGTACTTGGCGAAGTTCGATACGTCGATAATGCCGACCGCTTCACGCAACGCGCGACATTCCGCGGCCACCGGTTCGAAACAGTTCTGACGTTCGAAGCCATAGGTCTCGGTTGCCTCCATACCCTGTGGCGCATACCACAGCGGATGTTCGTAGCCATAGCTAAGTCCAAATACCGCACCCAGCGATTTTTGCCTGGCATAAACAGGGCGTTTTTTGATTGGACGACCCGCCTCACGCTCCTCATAGGGAAAATGAATCTTGAAGCGGTGTGAATACTGATCCAGTGCGCGCGCTTTGGTAAATGGCTTTGTTGCCCAGGCACCGAAACGAGCCAGGTCCCAGGGAAACAGGTCCATCTCGGGTTCACCTTCTACAATCCACTGCGCCATGATCATGCCAAGTCCGCCAGATTGCGAAAATCCGGGAATAATGCCGCAGCAGCAGAAGTAATTCTGTAACTCGGGAACCGGACCGATTAACGCGGAACTGTCGGGTGACCAGATCATCGGGCCATTGATGACACGCTTGACCCCGGCTTCGGCCAACACCGGTACGCGCTCGAAAGCACGCAGCATATTGTCTTCGATACGCTCGAGATCGTCATCGAGCAACTCGTGGCCGAAATCCATCGGCGTACCCTGCTCAGCCCAGAAACGGCCATCTTTCTCATAGGCGCCGACCAGCAGTCCCTGCCCTTCCTGGCGCATGTAGTATTCTCCGTCACGATCGGCGACCAGGGGTAAGCGTTTGTCCAGCGCTTCGATTTCAGGAATGGTTTCGGTTACGAAATACTGATGTTCCATCGGTATTAGCGGCAATTCGAAACCTGCCATTGCGGCAACTTCACGCGCCCATAATCCGCCGGCGTTAATGACCACATCGGCATGGATACTGCCCTTGTCAGTTTCGACATCCCAGCTGCCGTCGCTACGCTGGGTCGTGGCGATTACCGGCGTAAAGCGATGCACCTCGGCGCCCCGCTGGCGCGCGCCCTTGGCGTAGGCGTAAGTTACCCCGGACGGATCGACGTTACCGCCGTCGGGCTCGTACATGATGCATCGGATACCGTCGAAATTGGCGAGTGGATGCATGCGCTCGGCCTCGTCACGGGAGAGTTCGTGAAATTCGACCTGGAAGTACTTTGCCTTCGCCGCCTGCATGCGCAGCTGGTGTTCACGATCCCGTGTCTGCGCGAGATAAAGCGAGCCCGGCTGAACGATGCCACAGCCCTGCCCGGTTTCCTTTTCGAGATCTTCGTATAACTGCATGGTGTAATATTGCAGTTTGGAAATATTGTTATGGTCGTGCAATCCATGAATGCCGGCCGCCGCATGCCAGGTCGAGCCCGAAGTCAGCTCGTCGCGCTCGAGCAGCATGACATCGGTCCAGCCGAGTTTGGTGAGATGGTAAAGAATCGAACAGCCAACCAGCCCACCACCGATAACCACGGCCTGTGCATGTGTTTTCAATTACAAATCTCCACTGGCATTTTTGCCGTAAACCGATCCATTATTCGAGGCCTCAGGCCGCGTTCACTCCTGCTTCGTTATGCGCGGCGATGATAGTTTCCAGTTCATGCAGAAAAGTCAGTACTTCACGGTCGGTATTGTAATGACACATGGAAACCCGGATACAGGTCGGCCTGCCCAGAGGCTCAAGGATATTGCCGGAAAAATAATCCGCTTTGCGAACGTGGGTACGAATCCCCCGGGCATTGAGCTCGGCGACCACTTCGGCACAGGGCTTGCCTTCAAAAATGATCGATACCATACCTTCACGGGCAGAATTGTCGTGCCCACCGATAACGTATACCTCAGGCATATCACGCAATCCAGCCTGCTCGCCGTCGCCATTGATGATCAACTCGATGAGGGCGTGCTCATGCTCGCTAATCGCTTTACCGGCCGCCAGGATGCGGCTGCGCCGATCAGCAGAATCGGTGAAATACGAACCGAGCCAGTCGAAATACTCGACCACCTTGCTGGTACAGGCAAACGCCGAAGTATCGCGCGTACCCATTTCCCAGAAATCATCGGCAGTACCATCTAGATGATCATGGGGCAAGGTTGCCAGCCGTGGTGACAGCCATGCGAAACCATAGTTGTGGCGTGAAAATACCTTGTAAGCCGAAACCGCGTAACCGTCGATATCATAGTCGTCGATAGAGAGTCCGCCATGTGCGGCATGCTGGATGCCGTCGAGGATGATGATGCATTCGGGTGAAGCCGCGCGGATGGTCTTTACTACCGCTGCGACATCTACCGTCATGCCGGTAACCGGGCTGGTATGGATAATCGTCGCCACCCGCGTGTCGGCATCGACCACCCCCGCATAATCCTCGGCGGTAATCGTCGCGCTGTCGTTACTGTGTACCGCGGCGCGGTATTCCTTACCGGCAATTTTGGCCCAGCGTTTACTTGCGCTGACGGTGGCCGGATGTTCGAGCGTACTACCGACCATGTTACCGCCCGCAGTCGAACCCAGTGCCGCGGCCCGCACCATGCGGAATATAAGTTCGGTGCCGCTTTCGCCGGTAAACACCGGACCCTCGCTGACTCCGAGAAAGGTACGCATATTGTCGCGCGCCTCGGCGATGATACGCACCAGTTCGTGTGAAGCCGGGTTATCACGACCCTGGTTGTCCGGTATTCCGGCAAGCTCGGTATTCACTTCAACGACCGATTTCAGTGTCAAACCACCGCCGGCATTTTCAAAAAAGATACGCGGCCCCGAGTAAGGACAGGTATCCACGTGACAAAAACGCTCGCGGATCTGGTTCATTAAACTATTTTCAAACATTTGAGTTTCCGAACTATGTGCTGGTGAAACGGCGCATGCTAGCACCAGTAAGCGTATAAAGTAACATGATATTTTTCGATTGGTAGAGTCGGTTTTACAAATATTTGAATAATAAATACTTATCTATTTGGCTAATAATTTATCATTTTACGATTATATGCATAAGCGGATATTATTTATTGCAGTATAACTCAGTCAAGGGAGCATCTAATGCCGAAACATGCCCAACATCGCTACCATCTCTGGGGCTGGATACTGTTTATCGGTTCCGCCATTTTTTTCATGGCCGCCAGTATTCGCGCCAACGACCCGGTCAGTCTGATAGGTGGCACGTTATTCCTGGTCGCCTGTTTCGTGTTCCTGGTGCCGCTGCTGGCGAAGCTAAAAACCAGTGTTAGTAGCTCATCGCAGCCGCGTAAATATTTTCAATATCGACCAGATTGGTCTCGCGTGGTGAATTCGCTATGGCGCGCACCTGTCGCGCCGAGGATGCAGCCAGGGCGGAAATGTCATGTGGACCGAAACCCACCCCTGTCAATCCGTTCGGAACTCCGGTTTTTCGCATCAACTCGATGATGCGTTTGGCCAGCGCTTCGCCAGAGTCTTCAGCACCCGCTCCCTGCAAATCTGCCTGCAGGTAACTGGCGGCTTCGAAATGCCGCTCGGGCGCGGCTTCCGCGGTGTAGCGAAAAATTGCGGGCACCGAAACCGCGACGCTGATGCCATGCGGCACGAACGGGGATTTCACGGCGTAGCCTTCGGTGGTGACATCGTGCATCAGGTGCGTCACACCGTAGGAAAGCGCGTGACCCAGATGGGTACCGCTATTACCGAAGGCCATTCCCGCGAGCGAGGCGCCCCACATTAACTGATCGCGCGCTTCCTGGTCATCGGCGTCGTTAACCCCGCGGTCGAGATAAGTCCCCACGATTTCAAGCGCCTTGCGTGCGGCAAGATCGCTCCACGGATTAGCGCCCTGAATCAAGGGCCGCTTCATTGGATCATCAATTTTTCCCCAACGCGTGTAGGCTTTTGCGGTATAGCATTCAAGCGCATGGCATAACAGGTCAAACCCGGTGGAGGCGACCACCCGGACCGGCAAGCTGTCACAACATACCGGATCGATGAGCGCTTCCTCGGCCATTAATGCCGGGTTCGCCAGCACGAACTTGGTCGCCAGGCTATTGATACGCAGCACCGAAATCGAAGTGCATTCGGAACCAGTGCCCGAAGTGGTCGGGCATGCGAGGTGGGGCAGTAGATCACGGGGAATTGTCCTGCCCGCGCCCAACGGAGGAGCGAAGTAGTCGAGAAATTCGGCCACCGGGTGCAGCCCGTATAACATTGACGCCTTGGCGGTATCCATGACCGACCCGCCACCTACCGAAACCACACCGTCGAAATTACCGTCAGCGATATACCCGGCGCCGCGCTCGACACTGGCGTCATCGGCTTCGATGGTAATTTCATCGAAAACAGCGGCATCGAGCCCGGCCCGCTTCAACGAGTCCAGCACGGTAGCAACATAAGCACTTTCACGTAAAAAGGGATCGGTAAAAACTGCGATTCGAGTCATTCCCAGGCCAGTGGCACGGGTACCGGCTTCATGCAGGCAACCGCGACCAAAGGTCACTTTGGGAATGGCAATGGTAAAGGTATCGGAGCCGTGATCGCAGGGATCGAAGTATTGGCAGCCCATGGCAGAAAGTCCTTGCTATGCAGAAAACAATTATTCTAACACCGCCCTAACCTGTAACGTAAATCCCCTTTCAGTGAGTGTTGGCTACCTCGGACTAGTTGTGCGTGGCTTTGTCGCCCCAGATTGCGCTAAGGCGCTGATCACGGCCGCAACCCCAGCGGTAATACTTGTAGCGTAACGGGCTTTTCTTGTAGTAATCCTGATGGTAGGACTCCTCGCCCTTGATCGGAAAGAAGGTTGACTGCTGCAAAATCGGCATCACCACGGTCTGATCGGGGAACATTCCAACCACCTGCAACCTGGACTTTTCAGCGAGCTCGCGCTCTGTATCATTGGCAACAAAAATCGCCGCGAGATAGCTGGGTCCCTTGTCGCAAAACTGCCCGCGTGCATCGAAAGGATCGACGTTTACCCAGAAATGATCGAGTATTCCCGCGTAATCGATAACTTCCGGATCGTAGGTTATCTCCACCGCTTCATAGTGTCCGCTATGGTCTCCACGATAAGTCGGGTCCGGATGCGAGCCCCCGGTAAAACCAGAAACCACATCGCTGACCCCATCGAGCTTTTCAAAGTCGGACTCCATGCACCAGAAACAGCCCCCCGCCAGTACTGCCCTCGCGGCAAAGGCTGGTTGACCGACCACGGCCAGAATTGCGACAACCACCACCAAAGATAGATTTTTCATTAAGTAATACCTCGAAGTAGTCGTTATGACCATTTGCAAGGCGTCGAGTTCAACGAGTATATTCGATGGTCGTCACAAATATTTGCTCAAAGGCATGAAAACCAACGGATCGATAGCATTCATATTAACCGCCACTGACGCCGTCAGCAGGAGCGATGTCATGGCATATACCGGGCGAGCCAGCTGATGCCGGCAAGCACAAACCACCGCGTTAACATCCCATTTACATCGTCCCGGTTAATCTCCTGCACTATGAAAATTCTGGTTATCGAAGACGACGCGGATATCGCATCAAATATAGGTCAGTACTTCGAGGACAAAGGTCACCGGCTCGATTTTGCCTATAACGGCACCCATGGCCTGGCAATGGCGCTAGCCGAGCGTTTCGACCTGATCATTCTCGACCTGATGCTGCCAGGTAAGGATGGCATTACCCTGTGCCATGAATTTCGCCAACAGACCGCCCACGACACACCGATTCTAATGCTAACCGCGCGCGACACCCTGGATGATAAAATCTCTGGTTTTGAAGCCGGTACCGACGATTACCTGGTGAAGCCGTTTTCGCTGCGCGAGCTGGAGGTACGTGTACTCGCCCTGGTTCGCCGTGGCCAGGGCAGCAAAGACTGGGCTATTATCAGGATAGACGATCTCGAATTGAACCAGGATACCATGCAGGTGAGCCGCGCCAGCCAGCCGATCAAACTGAAACCGAAAGCATTTCGCATTCTTACCTACCTGATGCAACATACGGGCCGAGTCATTTCACGCCAGGAACTGATCGATCACATCTGGCCGATAGACCCGCCGGAAGGAGACCCTTTGCGGGTGCACATTCACAGCCTGCGTCGGGAAATCGATAAACCCTTCGACCATGATTTGATTCATACCGTGCATGGCGTTGGTTATCGTTTCGGCAGTGAGCACCTGTGAATTCATTGCTCGGCCACTCTCCGTTGTTCCGCAAGATCATGCTGAGCATCCTGCTGGCCGCGGTGTTTTTCCTGTCGCTACTCAACATCGTTGTCTATTACTCAAACGAAATCCTCGAAGACGAGCTACTCGCCAAGCAAATCGACTTCGAACTGGACAATATTCTGCAACTGTTAGCCCGGGACCCTGACACCGTCTTGCCAAGATCCGCGAGTCTCAATATATACCTGGCAAGCAGGCAGGCAACACAGCCGATTCCAGATTACCTGCAGGACCTGACCGATGGAGTTAGTCATGACGTCAAGATTGACGATAAAGCCTATCACGTCATGGTTGCGCCACGTGGCGATGATCGCATCTACATTCAACTCGATATTACCGAAATAGAGCGTTCCGAAGAAACGCTCAGCATTATCTTGCTGGTGGCATGGATTGTGTTGATCGTGATCCTGTTTTTCATTGCCAGGATCCTGAGTAAAAGACTGTCCGGACCGATCGCAAAACTCAACCAGGAACTGTCGCACATCAATCCCGACGAAAGAGGCGTGCAGCTGAGCGATCATTTCGAAGACGATGAAGTCGGCAAAATTGCCCAGGCCTTCGACTCCTTTACCAGGAAAATGGATAGTTATGTCGAAAAGCAGATCGCCTTCGCTGCCATGGCGAGCCACGAGTTGCGCTCGCCGTTAACCATAGTACAAACATCGGCCGACCTGATCGCCAGTCGCTACGATGACCCCGACATCAATCCGCACCTGGAAAAGATCCAGCGTGCCACGGCCAACATGGCCAACATGATCCACGCTCTGCTCGCGGTAACGCGAGACCGACCAACCAGGGACGCGAATCAGAGCATTGCGTTGCAGCCGCTGGTCGACGAGATAGTGGAAACCATGAGTCCCGAGATCAACGCCAAGCAGATCAGCATCGACAACAAGCTGACGCCTGATCTCAGCATCGAAGCAGACCGGACCCTGATCACCGTGGTGTTAACCAACTTGATAAGAAACGGGGTCAAACACGGCCAGCAGAGCTCGATCATAATTGATATGCAGGCCCCGGTTTTGTCGATCACGGACAATGGCATAGGGATCGACAGTGAAGATCTGCAACACATTTTTGATTTCGGATTTCGCGGGCCAAACAGTCAGGGCTACGGGGTCGGATTGTACATTTCCAAATTGGTATGTGATTACCATGGCTGGTTACTTGACCTGGTACCGAATCCACAGGGTGGAATCATCGCCACCATCAATTTTGCGGGTTAACAATCTGTTAACGATTCGGGAGCTATTATCACAAGCCAGTGTCAAATAGGAAAATAGCGCGGCGGACCTCCCCCATGAAAAAATTTCTCCTACTTCTACTACTGATCGTATCTCCAGTAAAAGCGGAAATTTACGACATCAACCAGCTGGACCTGAAAAGCCACCAGGGCAAGGTCGTATACCTCGATTTCTGGGCCTCCTGGTGCATACCCTGTCGGAAATCGTTTCCATGGATGAACAGCTTGCTGGACAAGTACCCCGCCGAAAAATTTACCATTATCACCATCAATCTCGATGCCGAAACCGAAGCGATGAACCGCTTCCTCGGCAAAGTTCCAGCAAATTTTGATATATATCACGATCCAGGTGGTCAGATTGCCGAAAAATTCGAGCTCGAGGGCATGCCGACTTCATACCTGATCGACAGCAACGGCAAGGTAGTGAAGAAACATATCGGTTTTTACACGAAGAAAGTCGATCAATACGAACGCGAAATAGAGGAATTGTTATGACAGTTAAATATCACTGGCTGATTCTGTGCGCGGTACTCGGCGCAAGCGGCTGCTCATCCCTTGGTGTCAAACCCTGGGAACGGAACGTGCTGGCGCGAGACGATATGCTAATGGACTCCGACCCGATCGACCTGGCCCTGGACGAGCACATCTATTTCAGTAAGGAAGCTTCCAGCGGCGGCCAGGGATTCGCCGGCGGTGGTTGCGGATGCAACTAGGTAAGAAGAAGTTGGGTAAGAAGAAGTTTGGCAAAAAGAAAATTGCCGGCTTACTCTCCGCGGCTACTTGTTCCCTGCTCGCCAACCCCGTACAAGCGGAAGAGCACGACTGGGACATCGACAGTGCGGTGCTTTATTACAGTGAAGACGATGATCGAGTAGATGCCTTTGAGCCGGTTATCAGCGGCAAGAAAGATCTGGGGGATGAAGAGATCCTGTCATTCAAACTGGTACTCGACAGCCTGACCGGTGCCTCCGCAACCGGAGCGGTGCCATCGACCCAGGTACAGACCTTTACGCGCCCCTCGGGAAATGGCACTTACACGGTCGACCCCAACGATACGCCGCTCGATGACACCTTCAAGGACACCAGGGTCGCGTTCGGCATGAACTGGGAGAAACCGATCGACCGCAACAACCGGCGCACCCTGGGATTCAACGTTTCCGGTGAGTACGATTTCACCTCGGCTGCCGTCAACGCACTGTGGGCGCACGACACCAATCAGAAAAACACCACCTATACCGCCGGAATCAACCTGGAATACGATTACATCGACCCGGTTGGAGGCGCTCCAGAGGGACTCACCAGCATGGATGCGCAGGACAAAAACGACACCGATGACCGGATTATCGTGGACCTGTTGTTCGGTGTAACGCAGGTAATCGATAAAACCAGTCTGTTCCAGGTGAACCTGTCCCTGAGTGAAGCCGATGGATACCTGACCGACCCCTATAAACTGGTTAGTGTCGTGGATAATATTACGGGTGAACCAGTCGACCAGTTATTTGAAAACCGCCCCGATAGCCGGTCACGACAAAGCCTGTTCGGCAAGTACAAGAAAATGTTTGCCAATAAAGACATTTTCACCGCGTCTTATCGGTATATGACCGACGACTGGGGGGTCGACTCGAGTACCTTTGATTTCACCTACCGTTTCAAATTTAACAAAGGTTACTTTATCCAGCCGCACCTGCGCTGGTACACGCAAACCGAAGCGGACTTTTATAACTACTTCCTGCGCGAAGGCGAGCGCGTACCCAGCGAAGCCAGTGCGGATTACCGGCTTGGGGAAATGGATGCGACCACGTATGGATTCAAGTTCGGCAGGGAATTCGATGAGCGACACGTCTGGTCGGTGCGCCTGGAGCGATATGAGCAAACCGGAGAATCTTCCCCCTCCGAGGCATTTGGCCAGCTGGACCAGCAGGACCTTTATCCCGATGTCACTGCGACGATTGTACAGTTCAACTATTCGTTTCAATGGTAACAATCCGCTAAACGGTATTGCGTCATCCTGACGTAAGGTTAGAATGCGCCAGATCAAGGCATCAGCCATCGGTAATGGCAACTCTGGCACCGACGACTGACAACGCAGAGACGGTGTGTTTTAGCAAGCGGATGTCACAGCATAGTTTAAATCAGCTCAATGTAACGCGCCGCGGAAAACTCTGGATCGGCCAGTTTCGCTGCATGGCGAGCCCCTGCGAAATCCTGCTCGAATGTGGCGAAGAAACGCTGGCGCAGGAATTGATTTCGCTGGCACAGCAGGAAGCGCTGCGCATCGAGCAAAAGTTCAGCCGCTATCGCGACGACAACCTGGTTCACCGGATCAATAGCTGCGGCGATTGCATCACGGTTGACGCCGAGACCGCGCGCCTGCTCGATTTTGCACAGGACTGCTACAGCTTTAGCGAGGGCTGGTTCGACATCACCTCGGGTATCCTACGGCGGGCGTGGAATTTCAACCAGCACGGCACAATACCCACCCAGCAGGAAATCGAACAGTTACTGCCCCATATCGGCTGGGACAAGATCACCTGGGAAAACCCTGCACTGACCGTACCGTATGGAATGGAAATCGATTTCGGCGGTATCGGCAAGGAATACGCAGTCGACGCGGTGCTGGGATTACTCAGTGGCAAAACCAGGAACAGCTTCATGGTTAATTTCGGTGGCGACTGCAACGCCAGTGGTCCGATGGCCGACGGTTCATCGTGGATGACCGGTATTGAAAATCCACATCGTCCCGGCGATGCAACCGCGGTGATTCAGCTGAAAAACGGTGCGCTCGCGACCAGTGGCGACGTCTTCAAGTTCATTCGTCACGATGGTATCCGTTACGGCCATATTCTGAATCCGCGAACGGGATGGCCCGATACCGAGGCACCGCTGTCGATAACGGTCGCCGCAGCGACCTGCACCGAGGCCGGGATTCTGTCCACACTGGCGATGCTACAGGGTCAGGATGCCGAACAATTCCTCGATCAGCAAAACATCAAGTACTGGTGTTATCGCTGAATTGGCAACCATCCGCTTGATGGCGCACTGCAATCTGACGTCACTTACTATTGGTTGCTGCAGTTTAACCTGCATATTGCATCAGTTGGACATTCAAGTTTCCAGGCTGTCCAACGGACTTTTAACCGCAATGAATAAGGTGGTTGAAGTTTACGAATCACACTTGATGCCTCGTTGGGCGTAAACACAACCGGCACACGCGTCGATCTCTTTGCGCGAGTTACGCCATCGAGATAGGGCAACTCGATTTCAAGAACACCCTTGTAAAGAAACAACAGTGCACTGAGTGCCTGGTTTTGAGTCGAGGCACTAACTTTGCGCTCTACCGCGAGATGGGTCAGAAAGGCTTCTATCTGCGTGGCGCCCAGTTCTCTCGGGTGTTGTGATGAATAAAATTGCAGGTATGATTTAATCCAGTAAATATACGTTTTCTCAGTACGAATACTGTAATGCTTCACACGAATCTTATTCCGTACAACTTCAAATAAAGCGGGAGGTTTTGCCATGAGGGATCATCCTTGATTGCTAATGTAATATCCGATCAAAGTGACGCTTTTCTACATCCAAATGTAACCAAATCAGCCACTTACAACAACAACGCCAAGATTATACGTCGAAAAGACGTGTTATTCCACGTCAAATTGACGTCCAATTGTAGTTACAGGACTATCCAAATTTCTTTGAGAAGAGGTAATTTTTATGCCAATACCTGAGAATCTAAATCAAGAAAAACTCGCTGAGGCGGCCCTGGCAATTCTTTCACTAAGTAGCTTTGGTGACCCCATGGGGGTACGAGCGTGGAAAGGCATGGATTGGGATCTAATGAATGTGCTGTTCGAAAAAGAATGGATTAGTGATCCAGTAGGAAAGCAAAAGTCGATCGTAATGTCAGAAGAAGGCGTTAAGCTAGCGGAAGAGTTTCTTGAAAAATATTTTGGGAAATAGGCACCTCAATCAGCCCTATAACAAACGCATGCAGCCGGGCATTATGCTCGCTACGCGCGCAAAATGCCGCTGATGCGAGGCGTTGTACGGCAATTCAAATTTCAAGACACATGAACGGATGCGATATAGAGAAAGTTTTTCTGAGCAAAGCACTTGTTCTTACGCTTATATGGAGCCTGGTAGTCGCGATGCCTGTTGCCGCCGATAGTTCCGGACCTCGGCTGGCCGCCTATTATGATCGCTTTCTGGCGTTATGCGGCGATAGCGTATTTGAATGGAACGACTCTGATACACCAGTGAAACGTATGACTGGAATAAAGCAAGTGGGTGTTGGGAAAAGCAATAGTTATGCTTTAACGGAGAAAGGCGAGCTTTTAGCATGGAGTGACAACCCAGACAAATCAATAGTCCTGACTGATCAAGTTAGTTCTTTCTACGCGGGTCGATCAGGTTTGTTTGCAATACGAGATGACAGCACCTTATGGCAGTTTGATACGAAAAGTCTTTTCGGATTTGGTGAAGATATCGCTGGAGAACCAA
>Ga0070723_10000051_pt1 | contig 41927 bp, 55 predicted proteins | sample tdAd002_FD_67277 | JGI IMG/M metagenome (GOLD analysis project Ga0070723, IMG submission 67277) | Marine sediment microbial communities from the Atlantic coast under amendment with organic carbon and nitrate - tdAd00.2 | ecosystem: Environmental > Aquatic > Marine > Coastal > Sediment | place...
TGTGCTTTTGTCCAGTAGAAGTGGTCGTGAATACCTGACAGTGTATCCAACACAAACGTATTCACTCCGCTTGGTTGACATCCCCAGTCACGGGCATCTTGACAACGCTTGCCAAGGTACAACAGCTTGTCAAAGATAGCGTGTCCAGTGTGGTTGTGGTACAGCCAGTGGTAGTAGTCCGTTGATATGAACGGAGCAGTAGGGTTGTTAAGATCACCGATGTAATCGGATACAGTCAAAGGTTCCATGTTTGTTTATCTCCAAGTGATAACGGTTATCAATCTACATCAACGGTTAAAGTGATGTCGTAACGTAGGCAGTCACGGATTGAATCTTTCAAAATGTCAGTGGTTACAATGTCGTTGTCTAATATGAAGTCTTCCAGCTTGCTCTCTAGCTGTGTCTCCAACTCATCGTTGATACGCTCATCTACCAACTCGTTCAACTCCACCTTGGTGACAGGTTCCAGTTCTTCAAGGCGTTGCTCCACTACCTCACGTACAATCTTGCGCACCTCATCGGCAATGATGATACGCAGTGCGTTGGCAAACTCTTGGTGAGGCTGAGAAGGTGTGGGTGTTGGTTCAGTCATGGTTGTATTCTCCTTTGGTTGTGTGTCTTCATCAACAAGTGTGAGTGTTTCTTCGTAGCAGTACAGGCCATAGTCCAAGCTGTCGAACATGACAGAGTATTGCATCAAACTTGTATCATCAACTTCAATGATTCGTCCAATGTCTCTACCCATGACAATACCGTCACTAAACGAATCAATCTTAGTGTATTTTACAACATCACCTACTTTAAATTTGTTACCCATGGTTAAAATTCCTCTTCAAGAATACGTTTAACTTCCTCAATATCATTGGCCTTGAGTGCATCCCGAAGGTCTTCGTTCTCAAGGGCAATGCCGTAGTAGATTGTGTGCTCTTCACACAGCGCAATAAATTCTGATTTGCTCATGATTGTTAAATGTCCAGTTGATAACCGTTATCAAGAAGTGCCCGTTGTACCTCGGAAGGTAAGGCGTACACACCATCGTAGTCAGTGAGTGTCCGGCCATCGAACCATAACCCACCACCACATTCATCTCCCATTTCGTTGTGTTCGAAGAATCCTACACCAACATTGTCGTCAATGTCAATCATAAAATTTTTTGTTTCTATCTTCATCTTAGTATCCTTTTTTGATAACCGTTATCAACCTAACTTACGGACGAACTCACCCCACACAAACTCACGTTGGTTGGTCACGAACATACCCATGTCATGGAAGAAGTCCATCTGTCCGATTGTGTCAGCCTCCATCAACACAACCTCATCTGAAGCAGGACCAAACTGCTTGGCCACCTCATAGATCTGAGTCATCGCCACCTCAACCTCACCACCGTAGCTGAAGTCAGCCTTCAGGTCTATGTGCTTGAAGTCGTGAACGAATCGGAAGCAGTGGTTACCATAGCGGGTCATGTAGATGGTGTCGTCCATGCCACCGCTGTACACCTTGAACGGTTTGCCACCCCACACCACGTCACGCTTGTAATGCTCAAGCAATTCTTCGTACGTTGAGGGTGCATCTTCCACTGCCTCAATACCGTTGATACGGTACATCTGAAGCAAGGTAGCTGCCTGTCCACGGATGAACTTGTCAAGGTTGTTGCGTGCCTGAATGAAGCGAAGGCGAAGGCACTCTTGTTTGTATGCTGAGATCATGTTAGTCAAACTCCTTGTGTGTGTGGGTTGAGTGTGAACCCAACCCGTGGTGATAACAGTTATCAAAGGTGTTACTTGGTGAACCCAATGCTACGTGCATTGGTGATGTCAATGAGGCCATAAGCAAACGCCCAGTCCACATCTTCGAACTCATTCTCTGCCCAAGCACGAGCAATCTGCTCGGCTGCTCGTTCGTTACGAGCGTTGACTGTAACGTACTCTGAATGTTGAGCGCGTTGCTCCCCGTACACTTCTTTAAAAGACACTTCTACCTGTGCAAGAAACTTAGCCATGATTATATTCTCCAATGGTTTTTTTTGATAACAGTTATCAGTTGGTGAACAGAAACTCACCTGTTACTTCTACGTACTTCAATCCGAACACCGAAGGGAAGTATTGTGACACACGACCAGACCCATCGTCAACATACACTTTCCCCGTGCTTGAAGGCTTGTGCGGTGCATCACCACCTTTCAAGATAGAGGTATCCCCACGAAAAGATTGGACATTCTCATCAAGAGACACACTTTCTCCACCTTCACGAACAAGAGCGAACAGTTTGTTGTCGTAACCAGTGCGGTAAACTACTTTGCTAATCATAATATTCTCCAGTCAAAAATTGATAACGGTTATCACAAAAAAAAATTCAATACTCATCCCAAGGCTCTTCCCAAAGGGATGGGTCAACCAGCCTTTGTCCACTAGCGTTGAACAGTGCCCCGCAGTGGTCACAATCCGTGTCACCACCATAAGCATACAGCCTAGCCCCGCAGTCGCAGTCAAACTCTACACCAGCATACCTGCCGTTGTCATCCTCCAATCTCTTGAAGTTACGCTCTTCTCTGGTCATGTTGTTCCCCTTTTTTCGTGATAACAGTTATCATGCCTTTACAAAGTGAACGGACTTGTCCACCACGTTCCCGTTCGAATCGTACTTGGTGACAAAGCAAGGCCCACTCGTAGCTTTCATACCTACTTTGCCCACGTTCTTCTTGCCTTGCTTGGCGTTACGCTTCATCAAGCGTTCGTCCGCTGTCCTAGGACGGCCACCCCACGTACCGTAAAGCCCACGTTCCCTATATTCTTCCCGCAAAGCCCGTGTTTCTGCTTTGAATTCAGGTTTGCCCACACGTTCGAGCGAATCTTTGTGCGCACGTTCCATGTACAGTTGGTCAAAAGATTTAGCCATGATTCATTCTCCAAGATTACCGGCCAACCCACGTCAGCCGGTGATAACCGTTATCAAACCTCAGCCTGTTCTGCGTGGTTCATTTCAACCAACATGAGCCAAGCCTTTTCCATCAAGGTTTCCAAGGTTTTCATCTGGCCTTCTTCTTGAGCCTTCTCGATCAAGTTTTCCAATTGCTTAGCAAAGTCGGTTTGCTTGTCTGTTTTCTTCTCAGATACCGCCACAATCCATGAACCATCGGCCTTCTTCACTGTCATTTTTGGCAAATCCATCGACTTGCAAACCCGTTGCATAGCCATGCGAAGACCGGCCAATCGTGCCCGTGATTGTTCTTTGTCGAATCGTGGGTTCTCGTCGATCATTCGTGCCGCTTCAGTGATAGTGGCTTGATCGTTAGTCACAAAGCATTGGCGTACCAATTCTTGAACTTTGTTACCTTTGTTTGCCTGTTCCAGAATTGCTGTGTAGAGTGCGTTTGCCATGATGTAATCTCCAATGTGTTAGTCAAAAATTGCTGAACCGTTGTTCGCTGTCCAGGAATTGAATTATCCGGATTTTTTAACCGAGTGCAACAAAAAGATTTTTATCGGAAACGGGAAACCGATAGGCAAAACCTATTGGGGTTTCCTTCTTTATATCTTGAAACGCACGCGTCACGCGCACACACGCGCAATATGCGCGCGTAGCAAAAACCGTGCCAGAAAATTGAAAACACTGTACGTTTATACAGTGGATCTCACGATTTTATTTTTTAATACCTGAGTGACCCCTAGGGCCAAAAACGCAGCACAGAGCGTTTTGACGCGTTTTAGGACGCTGTACAAAAACACAGTAGAATTGGGTTGGCATGGTTTGTGCTATAGGCAAGAATCGTGCCATGCGAGCACGTCAGTGGTGCCAGCAACCTGCTAGGATTGGATGTTAACAACTGTTAACGAAAGCAAGTATCGTGCCAAGAGTGGCTTGTTTACAAGTGTTAACAAGGTTGGTGTTGTCTGTCCCCATTTACCTATCAAATCAATCTGACACGATGCAGTGTCACATTCAATCTGACAACAAGTATTGTCTGATAACTGTTACCTATTGGACAAATAGTTTTTTATTTCTGTACACGGGGAAAGATTTGTGGTAGGGGATAAGGGGGGATATGGGGGTGGGTTCTGTTCTGTTCTGACCCAAGAAAAATATCTCACCAATTTTTTCTTCCAAACCTCTTTGAGCATCTTCGATGCGATCGGTACTCAAATTATTTTTGAGTTACCTCTTGACACATAGGTTCAACTCTGGTATACTTAAAGGGAGTGGGAGAGAACGCTTGCTAAATGACGAGACACCTCTTCCCTCTTGTCCGACCTGAACCCCACGGGGATAAACAAGCAGAACAGATTTAACAGCTTGTGCGTATTGGATGACAAACAACTCGGAAGTCTTGTAAGGGACATGAGAATTCTGAGAGTAAGTGTCTGAACAAACAGCCACTTCGTACTTTGTCTGACAAACAGCCAAGGCACCTCAGATGAAAAGTAGTTAGGGTTGATCCTCCTTATTTGAATGGATAGCTTGATACAGGACAATAGATAAAGGTTACTTGTGGTACTCGTTACTCGGAACTGGTTACTCGGAACACGGAGTAGAACAGATAAAGGATAATGGGAGAGTTCATCAAGGAAGCTGACGTGGGGTAATAATATCTAAAAATAATAATAATAACATACATTAAAAAAAATAACTTACACACACAAAGAGAGAACACACTATGCCTAACAAACTTATCAGAAACCTTCCTGCTGGTGCACAACATCAAAGTTGGTTTGCTCCTAACAGGGTAGTCAGTCTTGCTGTAGGAGCCTCTTTAGATACAACCAACATTGCTGGTGTACGGACTAACTCGGCTTTTGAATATCAAATTAACGGAGCAGGTGTAGAGGCAATACTACCTGCTGGACAAGTGTTGTGGATTGGTGAAGGTGTTAATTCAATTAAGAATGGAAACGCTGTTTCTGTTGCTGTATTAGAAGTCATGGACGCTTAATAACATCATGCCACTGAAGAAAGGAAAGTCCAACAAAACTGTTTCATCCAACGTAAAGAAGTTGATGGGTGAAGGGTATCCACAGAAACAAGCAGTAGCTATCTCCCTGTCAACTGCAAAGCGTAAAAAGAAAGGAATGAAGAAATAATGTTAACTTACCTTGTCAAAGCAGCCAAGTCAAAGACCATGTGGTTCAGTGTAGCTGTGGTTACTGTTGGTGTTGTAGAACAGAACCTCAGTCTGTTTGAACAGTACGTAGGTAATGAACACTTTGGTCTGTTTACTGTTGGAGTAGGTGTTGTATCTGCCCTGCTTCGTGTTGTAACAACTCAATCCATTACGGAGAAATAGATAAAAAAATGAAAACTAAATCTAATGCAAAAACCAGTCCGGCTAAAGGGCAGTTCGGCAATAAAAGAAATGCAATGCTGGTTGTAGAACAAGCAAGTGCAGTTCCAAAAGATCGTGGTGCGCCTATGACCAAGAAAGGAACAACCAACGCTTTTCGTCTTACTCCTGCATTAAATGAGAATGTAAAAAGCGAAGTTAAAAAGGATTTTAGTCGTGTTAAAAAAGCACTCAAGTCAGGAGAGAAATCTTCCCTTCCTGTTGGGGCCAGAGACACTCAGAAGTTGGCTGGTATTAGGGCTGCAAGTCGTCTTATTGGTAGGGCAAATCTGGTTACTGGTGCAGCTACTACAGGAGTAGCAATCGGAAAACGAATCAACGAAGGTGTTGAGTACAAGAAGAAGATGACTGACGGTAAAAAGAAAGTTGATTCCAAAATGAACAAGACTGGAAACAAGAATTACAAACAAGCAGTAAAGAACAACAGCAAAGGTGTTGGAGGTTTTTTTAGGTGAACCCTTGGACAATCTTTACCACTGCAATCTCTACTGTGTTTGGCAGTTGGGTAGACCTCAAGAAAGCTCGTGTTGAAGCAGAGAAAGCTCACCTGATGCGTCAAGCACAAAGCGAAGCTGACTGGGATCTTGAAGCTATCCGTCAAGCACAGTACAGTTGGAAAGATGAACTCATTACAATCATCTGGTTTGCTCCGTTGGTTGTTGCTTGGTTCTATCCACAAGACGCTCTTGAGTGGGTAGTGTTCGTAGGTGAACTCCCTTTCTGGTATCAGATTGGTATGTTTGGTATCATGGCTGCTTCATTCGGTCTACGTTGGTTTTTTAAACAGGCTGGATTAAAAACAATTAAGGGGAGGATAGGTGTTGAATAGTTTTACCTGTCAATCTTGCGATGTTTCTAAGCCTACAGAATCTTTTAAAAGAAGTTCAACAGCCAAACGAGGACATAGGGCTGTCTGTAAAGAGTGCGACTCCGTTGCAAATACAGCTTGGAGAAAAAACAATAAAGATAAAAAGGATGAAAAAGATAAAGAGTGGAAAAAACAAAACCCATCTAAAGTAAAGAATAGCTATTACAAATACAACCTTAAAAGGAAGTTTAACCTTTCTGAACAAGATTACGAACAAATGCTTACTTCTCAAGAAGGTTGTTGTGCTATTTGCAGACAAACATACTGCTCTACAGGGTACCGTTTTGCAGTCGATCATTGTCACGTTACAGGAAAAATAAGAGGACTTCTTTGTCAAGCCTGCAACACTGGGATTGGTAAATTAAAAGACAATGTTGATCTTCTTAAAAGGGCTATTGAATACCTTGAAAAAGATCAAGCATTGAAGATTACACAATCAAAAGGGAAGTAACATCTATGGCTAAGATTGAAAAATCCAAGATGCCTTGCAACAAACCAAGAGCACAGAAAAGTGGTGGTAAGAAATCTGTGGTAAAAGCGTGTGAAGGTGGTAAAGAAAAAATCGTCAGGTTTGGTGATGCCAACATGACAATTAAGAAAAGTGACCCTGCACGTAGAAAATCTTTCCGGGCACGGCACAACTTGGGGTTGCTTGCAAATACCTATGCAGTAACAGCGACACCTTCTGGCGCACCTGGAACGGGTTATTGCTCAGGCATGGCTCTTTCAACCAATTCGTTTGAAATTTATTTTACAAATCCTGCGGGTGCATTGGCAGACATGAATTTTAATTTCATGTTGCAAGCGATTTAAGGTTTTAAAATGCAACCAATCACCGCCGCCATTCAGTATTTTTCAGAAGCCGAGTTGCGGTGTTGTTCTAAGTTATAAAGGTTAAGTATGCAACTCTCCAAAAACTTCTGGCTCTCTGAGTTCACCAAGTTCGCAGACAGCCTTGCGGCTTGGAATTGACAACATCTAATAAAAGTATGTATGGAACACGTAACCAACGAACAGATAGCAGTCTTGCTTAAACATATTGACGAAAAGATTGATCGTCTTGTGTGGAGGGCTGACCAGACTGAAACAAAACAAGCTGACTTTGATAGACGTTTGACTATCTTAGAGACTACTCTTGTGACTAAACAAAACTCGTTTGGTATGCAAGTGTTGGAAAAGGGCGGCTTTGTGTTTGTTGGTACTCTTATAACATTCATTGCAAAACAATTAGGATTGGTGTAAATTATGCACAACAAGGACAACCCTGTAGTTTTTAATTACAAAGAATTTCCTCACCTTCCACGATCAGGAATTCACGCAGAGAGTAACCTTAGGTTCCGTACCGTATCTTTATTCCTTGAGACCTGTCCAAAAGGATCAGAAGATGAAGTCAAGTGGTCTCTGTCTGAGACCGAGCAGTGGTGTGAGGTAACTCAACGGTGGATACCCTCTGCTTGGATGTGCTACATCTATGCTGAAAACGAGTACGATGCCATGCGTAAGATCGTAGGTAACATCCGTCAGTGGGAAATGCTTAAAGGTTTGAAATGGTTTAAAGAGAAGTTTTCCATGTGGGAGGCTGAACAAGACATGATGATTAAAGCTACCATCCGTAGTTCTCTTGAGCGTACAGTTCTGGAGGGTGGACAAGGAAGCACAACAGCTTCTAAGATGTTGCTTGACTACTTCAGTCACGAGCCAAAGAAACCTCGTCAGAAGACTTCTACGGCCAAGACAAAAGAACAAACCAAACAAGAGGATGATGTTGCAAGTGACCTTGCTCGTATCACACCGTTGACACGAACCAAGTAACGTGATACAATACCTCTTATATGGCGACTAAAGAACAAATTAAAAAGATGGCAGAGGACGACTTTGTGGTGTTTGCAAAGCTCGTCAACCCGTCACGTTTGTACGGAGAGGTGCACTACGAAGTAATGCGGTGGTTGTCAGATCCCAACGCTTCAACAGATCAACTGTTGTTGTTGCCACGATCTCACATGAAGTCCCACTTGATCGCTGTGTGGTGTGCTTGGTGGATTACTAAACACCCAGACACAACCATTCTGTACGTATCGGCCACAGAAGACTTGGCAATCTCGCAGTTGTATGCCATCAAGTCAATCCTTGAATCTCCTGTGTACACCCGGTACTGGCCTGATATGATTGTTCCTGAAGAAGCCAAAAGGGAAGAGTGGAGTGCTCGGAATATTAAAGTCGATCATCCGCTTAGGAAAGAGCGTGGGGTACGCGACCGCACTGTTGCTGCACGTTCGGTTGGCAGTAATACTACTGGTCTTCACTGTGACGTTCTTGTTTTCGATGACATCGTGGTGCCAACAAATGCGTATACTAAAGAGGGCCGCCAAAAGGTACAAGCGTCTTATTCGCAATTTAGTTCGATTGCAAACACAGGGGCGATCACAAAAGTAGCAGGTACTCGTTACCACGGTGACGACATCTACAACATGCTACTCACTATGAACTACGAAGTGTTTGATGATGAAGGGCAGATCGTAGACACCCGGCCACTATACGACAGTTTTGTTCGTGAGGTAGAAGAGAACGGATCTTTCTTGTGGCCCCGTGAGATCTGTCCAACCACAGGTAAGTGGTACGGGTTTGACAACAAAGAGTTGAGTAAGATCCGGGCTAAGTACATTCGGGCTGGTGAACGGGCACAGTATTACGCACAGTATTACAACAACCCAAACGACCCAGAAAGCGAACGGGTAGACGGAGACAAGTTCCAATACTACGACAGAAAACACTTGACATTTGATAACGATACGTGGTATTTTAACAGTAAGCCTTTGGCAATTTTCTGTGCTGGTGACTTGGCATACACTACAGCAGCTACCTCTGACTTTACAGCTTACGCTGTTGTTGGGGTGGATAGTGATGGGTATATCTACCTGTTGGAGTTAGATCAATTCAAAACTTCTAAGTACCACGATTACTACATGGCCCTTGAAAGGTTGTGGGAGAAGTGGAGATTTAAAAAGGTACGGATTGAATCAAACGCTGGTGCCAGTGTAATCATTGAGTACATCAAAGATCAGTTTAGAAAGGAAGGTATCCCGCTTGTTGTAGAAGGTAAACAAAGCCGGGGTGAAAAGGTTGAACGGGTTGCTGCTATTCTTGAACCACGGTACGAGTCAGGATCAATCTGGCACTACCGAGGCGGGTACATGAGCATCTACGAAGAGCAGTTGATTCTTGAACGCCCATCACATGATGACTTGAAAGATGCCGTAGCAGCAGCAGTAGAGATTAGCAAGCCTCCCTCTGCCCGTCAACACGGGTTTGTACGTAGGGGTGAGAACATTATTACACATGAACGGTTCGGTGGACGCAGACGATGAGTGGATCAGTAGAGATTAACGGTTATCAATCAGACTGGGTAGCAGAAGATATTGCTCAACGGTTTGAATCTTGGGATGCCGGTAAACAGGTGTGGAAGAAACGTGTTGGAGAAGTGATACAGTACGTGTACGCTACATCTACTCGTGAGACAGCTAACGTAGAGAACGAGTGGTCACACTCTACTCACATTCCAAAGATCACACAGATCCACGACAACCTTGGTGCCAACTATGCCAGTGCGTTGTTCAGCAAGCGTGAGTTCTTTACGTTTGATCCAGCTACACCTGACGAAGCCACGGCCAAAAAGCGTCAAGCTATCGTCAACTACCTGCGTACCAAGCATGACTACTCTGGGTTTAACGACACCATGAAGCAGTTGTTGAACGATTGGGTGCAGACTGGTAACTGCTTTGCTCACGTAGAGTATGTACGAGAAACTGCTTACGATCAATCGACAGGTGAAGAAGTGGTGGTCTACGAAGGCCCACGAGTCAACCGTATTTCTCCTTACGACATTGTGTTTGACTTCACTGCTGAGAGTTTTCAGAAGTCTCCCAAGATGTTCCGTAGATTGATTAGTCGTGGTGACTTTGCCCGGTACGTGCTGGAACGTCCTGATGCTGGCTTTGATATGGAGCGAGTAGAGGATGTGTTGAACTACTACACCTCTATGTCCGGGTACACAGACATCGACATCAACAAACATAACCAACAGCGTATGGATGGATTTGACAGCTACGCTGCATATCTTCGCTCTGGAAAGGTAGAGTTGATTGAGTTCATTGGTGACATCTGGGATAGTTCAACTAACACGTTGATGAAAGACCGATTGATTACCGTAGCTGATAGGAAGTTTGTTGTCCGTAATCAAGGACAAGATGACTTCCAAGGGTTCGGTAAGATCTACCACAGTTCGTGGAGAAAGCGTCCTGACAATCTGTGGGGCCAAGGGCCACTGGACAACTTGGTTGGTATGCAATACCTTATCAACCACCTTGAGAACGCTCGTGCTGATGCGTTTGACCAGATGCTATTCCCTGATCGTGTCCACGTAGGTAACGTACAGATCGAAGAGAACGGCCCTGTAACCAACTACTACATTGACGATGGGCAAGGAAGTGTATCTAACCTTGCTCCTGATGCCACCGTACTACAGGCTGACCTTCAGATCCAAATTAAAGAAGCACAGATGGAAGCCTTTGCTGGTGCTCCACGAGAAGCTATGGGTATTCGCACAGCAGGTGAGAAGACTGCGTTTGAAATCCAACAACTACAGAACGCTGCTGGTCGTTTGTTCCAAGTAAAGATTGAAGATTTCGAACGTGAAATCATTGAACCAATATTGAACGGTGAGTTGGAAGTGGCAGTAAAGAACCTGTCCAGTGCAGACGTAGCCAAGGTGATTGATGATGATGATGGTGTGATTGAGTTCTTGACCATCACCAAAGAAGACCTCACTGCCCGTGGTAAGTTGAAAGCCCGTGGTGCATCTCACTTTGCTAAACGTGCCCAACTGGTACAGGAACTACAGCAGTTCAGTTTGGTACTGGCTAACGATCCAGAGATGAAGGTACACTTCCCTCCAAAGCTACGGGCAAAGGCTTGGGCCGATGCGTTGAACTTCGAGAACATGGAATTGTTTGTACCGTTTGGGTCTGTGTCCGAACAACTGGAACTGAACAGAACAATGCAAGCTGCACAGAACGCTCAAGCGCTGACAGATGCGGTAGAAGTACCACCTGAAGTTTAACAACAAGGAATCAAAGATGTCGGAAAAATACAACAGTCGTATCGTAAGGCAAGCCAAGGAAAACAATGTAGATTTAAAGTTGTCTTTTGAATCTGCACAAACTTTCACAAATATTTTAAAAAAGGTATTGACAGATGAACTAGAATCTGCTATACTTAAAAGTGAGTCGGAGGAAAACATTAAATGCTCTGACTTTGTAGCTGCTCAAGCGAACCTGCTTGGGTACAGAAAAGGACTAAGGTACGCTTTAAGCCTTCTCAACAACCAAGGATGAATTAAACAATGACAGATTTTACAAACGGGGCGACCACCCCAAGCAATGCCAAGCCTGAAGATAAGACCGATTTCAGCAACGGCAATCAAGTGAAGCCAGAAGAGAACAACAACAAACAAGACGACCCATCTGTTGTGTTGGAGTTTAACGGACGGAAGTTCACAAAAGAGGACTTGATTACCAAGCTCTCAAGTGCAGACAGTTTCATTGAGACTTTGAAACAAGAACGTGCGCAAGATCGTGCGTTGTTGGAAGAGGTCAACAAGAAACTGGCAGAACAAGTTTCAGCACGTGAGTTGCTTAATCAGGTCAATAGCGGGAAGGATAAGGACACACCTGCTCCAACCCAAACTGTTGATCCAGAGGCCATTACCAAGCAAGTCTTGGCACAGCTTCAAAACCAACAGACTGCTAAACAACAGGAACAGAACTGGAGTGAAGTGACTGCTAAGTTGACTGCAACCTTTGGTGACAAGACCAATGCCAAGGTACAGCAAGTAGCAAAAGAGAACGACATGAGCGTAGAGGAAGCAGCCCAGCTTGCTAAGACTAAGCCCAAGATGTTCTTGAAGTTGTTTCCTGAGCTTAACGGCTCGGCTCCAAAAGGTTCAGCCTTGTTGCAAGGTAACTCTCAACGAGATATTTTTGGTCAACCAAAAAACACTGAATCAAAGAGTTCCGGGTACAGTGCTACTCGAACAACCCGTGACAGTGTAAGTGTTTACTTGAAACGTCTCAATGAACTATCTGGTAAGTAAAACCTAAATTCAACAAACCTAAGTGGAGTCGATAAATGTCGAACGTAACTAGCAATCAAAGTCCTCTAATCAAGGCACAAGTGTTCAGCGAGTTCATGCTGGAACAAATCAACGAGGGTTTCCTGCCCGATGGTCTGCACCGTGATGTGTCTGACTTCGGTGACGGTGACACTCTGTACATCCCTGTAATGGGTGAAACCACTCTGCGTGATTACACAGAAGACACAGCCGTTCAGTACGATGCTGTTGACACTGGTCAGATCCAACTGACAATCACCGAGTATGTATCTGCTGCTTCTTACATCACACGTAAGCTGCAACAAGATGGCTACAAAGCTGCTGCTCTTGAAGCTGCTATCCCTCGTGAACACCTACGTATCATTCGTGAGCGTTACGAGTCTGATATGCTGGCCCAAGCCAACAAGCAGACCTTGGCTGATCCCAACACCATCAACGGTTTCGCACACCGTTGGGTAGCTGCCTCTGGCTCTACCACTGGTATCATCACCTTGGAAGACTTCTTGTACGCAAAGCTGGCTTTGGATAAAGCCTACGTACCAGATGAAGGTCGTATCGCCATCGTGGATCCTGTAACTGAAGCTGCTTTGAACGTAGCTGTTGGCAACCAAGCGTTCATCAACAACCCTCAGTTTGAAGGTATCGTGAACACCGGCTTTGCTCGTGGTCGCCGCTTTGTACGTAACATCTACGGCTTTGACATCTATGTGTCTGACCGTCTGCCACGTATTGCTGACGAAACCATCAACGGTGGCCCTCACGCTACTTCCAAGCAGATTGTTGGTGGCGTAGCTAACCTGTTTATGTCTGTGTTGGACGACCAGCACAAGCCATTCATGGGTGCATGGCGACAGGCTCCTAACACCGATGGTGAGTACAACAAAGACTTCCAGCGTGACGAGTATGTAACAACTGCTCGTTGGGGCTTTGGTCTTCAGCGTCCTCAAACACTGGTGACTGTGTTGACTTCTGCTTCTGCATACAAGTAAGCACTGATGGGGCTTCGGCCCCTTCACCAACCTTCACCAATTTTGGAGATTTAACATGACAGTTCAAAAAGTAAACACAGTTCGTGTGTTCTATGGCCCTCGTGATACTGAGCAAGTGGCCCCTTCTAAGACCAACAAAGGTGGTAAGACACAAGAGTTGGTTGTTCCTGTAACTTACAACAACCTACCAACCACTGACGCAACAGACGCAGTGATCCAAGCTATTCCTGCTGGTGCGTTGATTAAGTCAGCAACCTTGATCGTAGACGAAGCATTTGATTCTACATCAGGCACTACCACTATCAACATCGGCCTGTCCGAGTTGGATGGTACTGTAGTAGATGCTGACGGTATTGATGCTGCCGTAGCTTGGGATGCTGCTGCCGGTACAGTTGTTCTGTGCAACGGTGCTGACATCGGCACCATTCCTTCACTGACAGATCCTCTTCAAGTCACTATCGTTCCTAGCGTAGCTGATTTGGTTGCAGGTGCAGGTCGTCTAGTGATCGAATACACCACTGCTTAATTCAGTTATCCTTGGCTGAATGGGGGGATGGGGATTCTATCCCTGTCCCTTTTTTATTTTTGGATCTAACAAACCACTATGCCTACACAACACAACGCTATCCTTAACGCTGACTGTCACGAGCCGAAGCACATTACCGATGCGTTGACATCTGACAGTGGTAAAGTAATTACCCCTTCTTCTACGTTGGCCGGTCAATCTGATTTACGTAGATTGGTTCACGCTGATTTATCAGATACAGCCAACTACAGTACGTATGCAGATACCCTTGCTGCTCTAATTGCTAACGATCAAATTAACTACCAAGGTTGGGAAGCATCTCAAGATAGCCTTAGTACACCTACTATTGTTGTTGGGACAACCCCTGTACGATTAACTATTGACGGACTTGGTTCTCAATCACGACAATCCCACCTACCACTATGCATCCGTGGATCAGATGTTTTGTGGGATACATCTACAAACAAAATTAAACCTTGTGCAGCAGGGGACAGCTATATTGTTCGTATTAGCTTGACCATTACAGCAACTTCTGGGGCACCTGCTTTTCTTACAAAAACCTATGATATAGGGAACAACCCAACAACAATTACTGTTCCAATCATTAACGATGACGTTAACGTAACAAAAACACCTCCGTTTAGTTTTGCAAGAACCCAATCTATTTACACCTATGACACTGCTTTTGCTAACGGTGTTCAGATATTTTTAAATACAAACACTGGTACGGCTACTATCGCAGCAAGACGTATTGATATTTTTAGAATTGGCTCTGGTGCTAATGGAGTGGTTGTGTAATGGCTACTAAAAAAACTGTTCTTGAGTATGTAAAAAACTGTCTGTCAGTTATGGACAGTGATGAAGTTGACAGTATTACTGACACAGTTGAATCTCAACAGGTAGCCAATCTGTTGCAAGAGTGTTTCTTTGAGTTTATTAACCGAGAAGAGTGGACTTGGTTACAACAACCTGTAACTCTTGACGGTACAATCACTGGCCCTACTCGTCCTACCCAAGTAGGGATTGATGACAACATCAAAAAGATTATGTACGTGGCTTACGATGTGTCGTCCACTGGCTTATTTGAGTACCGTGAGTTGCACTATCTGTCGCCTGTTGACTTCGTAAAGAAGTTCAGCCGTGGTGGAGATGACAAAGTTGCTGTAACTGTAGGCAGTTTTAAGTTCTACATTGATACTTCTCGACAGCCTGAATACTGGACTAGCTTTGACGATGAGAACATTGTAGTGGATGCGTACAAAGCATCTGTTGAAACTTATGTTGACAGCGACAAGTTTTCAGTGTATGGTGTAGTTATCCCCTCTTTCACAGTGGATGATGACCATGTGCCTGATGTCCCGGTTGCAGTTGTACCGATGCTTCAGCACACCCTCAATGCAGCAGCAATGCTGTACTTTAAACAAACATCTTCACCTGTTGATGAACAGCGTATCGTCCGTCAACTAGCACAACTAAGACGTGAAGAAAGTAAAACAAGGAACCGAGATTATGCCCCGAAGAAGTACGGTAGGAAGTAACCGAGCAACAGTTAAACAAGAACCTCGTAACCCAGATGCAGTGGATCTGGCCTCACCAAACAAAGTTGAAGTCGGTGAAACAAAGAACGGAAGGACTCTTGTGGTTGAACGTACCCGGTGTGGTAGGTTCTTTACCATCAAGATCAAAGAGGGTGGGGAGCTTGCTCAAGATCTAAGTGGAATCTTCACCTCTTACGAGAATGCACAGTGGGCCTTGACCCAGTACAAACAACGAAAGAACATTGTGGACTAAGAACCAAACATGGCCCGTATTGCACAAGACAAGCCGTATGTAAACTTTGTCAATGGATTCATTACTGAAGCCACAGGGATTACTTTTCCTGAGAACGCGCTTCAAGATGTTGACAACTGCGACATTGAACTCAAAGGCTCTATAAAGCGCAGATACGGGCTTGATATAGAAAGAGGTGGTGTGTCTATCACCTCTTCAGCAAGCTCGTCTGTAGCTGTCTCTACTCACATCTGGGACAATGCAGCCGGGGATTCTCTTCGTAGATATGTTGTAATTCAAGTAGGTAATTCTCTTGTAATTCGTAAGAGAGATGTAGAACCTGTATCAACTTCTGGATCAAAAGACAACGGTGACTCTGTTACCTTGTCAACCATCCCTTATCTTTACAATGCCACTGAGTCTGAAGGGGCAGCACAAGAGATTCAATCGGCATCTGGGTTTGGTCGTTTGTGGTTGGCCTCTCCTGCTCTTAAACCAATCTACATTGAGTACGATGTAGACTCAGACAACTTTATTCTGTATGAAGTAGGTACAGAGAAGAACGGAACTACACAACGATTTTTTATCCGTGACTTTACCGGGGTAGATGATGGGCTTCAATTTGATGAAGAACAACCTGATCCTTTGACGAACCTTCACTTGTACAACCTTTTAAACCAAGGGTGGAGGCAAGATGAAAATACAGCACAACGGAACTTAATTCAAGCGTACAGAGCAGCTATTGGTACTTGGCCGACTAACGCACAGCAGTGGGTGTTAGGCAAAAACTCTGATGACAATTTTGATGCAGCACTTCTTCGTAGACAAGAGTTCGGTAACTCTCCTGCACCTAAAGGACGGTTTAAACTAAACCCGCTTACTGGGGTAAGAAACGGCATTGCTACGTTTGATGGTCTTACGGGATCCACACTTACATCTCCTTTAGTTCTTAGTTCTATTTATGATGAACCAAGCTCTAAGTCGTACAGGACAACAGCTTTCTTTTCAGGCCGGGTGTGGTACGCTGGGGATGTAAATCCGAAACGTCCAAACGGTGTATACTTCTCCAAGGTGATTCAAACACCATCTGACTCTGGTGTATTTGGTCAAGAGAACGACCCAACCTCTGAACACTTTACAGATCTATTGGACACAGACGGTGGTGTAGTTTACATTCCAGAAGCAGATTCTATTGAGCGATTGATTCCATTCCAACAAGGTATGTTGGTGATGGCAAAGAACGGTGTGTGGTACATCCGTGGATCTGACTCTGGATTCCGGGCTACTGACTACGGTGTGGATAAGCTGTCAAGCACAGGGTGCATCTCTGCATCTTCAGTAATTCAAGCAGACACAGCCATTGCTTTCTTTGCTGAGAACTCTGTACACGTAGTGACAGGTGGTGAGTTTGTACCAAAGATTGAAGACATTGCTGAACAAAAGATTCTTCAATACTATGCAGAGATTCCTTTGCAGTATCGTGAGAAAGCCAAAGGTACTTACGATCCAATTAGTAAGAAGATGTTTTGGTTTCACGCAACTGAAGATGAAACAAACTTGTACAACGCTTGCTTGATCCTTGATGCACGTACTGGTGCGTTTACCAAGTACAGCTTCTTTAAGTCAAATACGTTTGGAATTGTAGCAGGGTTTGCATCACTTGCACCCACTGTACCTGTTGGAACAGATGAAGTAGTTATTGATGAAGACCCTGTTTTGATAGGAGCAGATCCAGTGATCACTAGCTTGTCAAGTGCAGAACTGCCTGACTTTATTGCCAACAACATTAAGGTCTTGGTGCTGACTGAAACAGATGTTGTTCTGTGTGAGTTTGCTTCTCTCTCTTTCAAGGACTTTGGTAATGTCACGAATCCGCAAGGACAAGCTATCAACTACACAAGCTATCTTGTTACCATTCCTGAAACTTTGGGTGACTTGCAACGATATAAGCAATCGGTATATCTCCACTCTTTGTTTCTTGTTACGGAGATGAGCTACTTGAGCAACGGAGCAGGTTCGTTGTTCCTTGACAGGCCGTCTGGCTGCACTGCACAAGGTCTTTGGGATTGGCACAAAAATTCGTTAGGAAACAGATTCAGTCAAGCTCAACAAGCGTATAGGTTCCGTAAAGACCCTACTGTTGCTGCCGGGTCTCTTGACAACGGGGAAGGAATCGTGTATACTAAACTGAAGGTACGAGGAAAAGGACGAAGCCTTGCAATTCGGTATGAGTCACAAGAAGGAAAAGACTTTGTTCTTATTGGGTATAGCATCCCTTACACAGCCAACGGATTGTAACACACATGAGCAATGACTACGTAATTCACAAAGTTGATCTGGTTAAGAATCGAGATGTGTTCCTGTACCTTGGTAAGAAACAACACGATGAGGTGGAGAAATACTTTACAGGAGTTGACCTATCTGGGAAGAACGCTGATTGGGAACAGTTGTTGACACTTACTCAACAAGGAATTATGCACTCTTATGTTTGTGCAACACCTGAAGGCTGGCCTTGTGGATACATTGTTGTCTTTAAAACCAAACACCCTATGCTTGGTTACGTAATGGTTCAAGAAATGTTGATGTACGTAGACCCAGATCACAGAGGAAAAGGGTTGGCTGGCAGAATGATGTCAACTGTAGAGAAAGAGTTTGAAGGTCAAGTAGATATGTTTATGTTCTCAATCAAACCAAACCCAAGTGCTATGTCTTCAATGGAAAAACAAGGGTTCGTTTTGTACGAACACGTATTTATGAAAAAGGGGAAATAACTATGGGTATAGCAACCGCTATTGTAGGTGCTGTCCTTGTTGCCTCTACTGTTAAACAGCGTAGAGAAGAAAAGAAAGCAGCTTCCGAAGTGCAACGGCAGAATCAAATTGCACAGCGAAGAGAGACAATCCGTTCTCAACGTGAACGTGTTATGGCGTTGCGTCAATCTCGTGTAGCTCAAGCATCTGCACTTGCAGCCGGGGTAAACTCTGGTATTGTGAGTGAATCTTCCGGGGCAATGGCTTCTGGGTTCTCTGGTGCAACAGCTTCGTACACATCACAGATGAATGCTAACCAAGCGTTTGCTGGTCAGATGGATCAGCTTGCACAACAGAACATTGACTCGTTGAATCGTCAAGTAGGGTTTGAATCAAGAGCAAGAGGTTACGGTGCTGTTGCTGGCCTTGCTTCACAAGCCTTCCCTTACGCCCGTGGATTTGATACATCAAGGAAATAAATGAATCCGTTCGATCAAGGACAAGTAGATCCAGCTATTGAGGCTTTATTTCTAGGCCAAGCTAATGCTGCCAACGCCAAAGACTATCTGAAAGAAGTTGGTGCAATCATTAGTGATAGAGGTACCGATCCAGAGCTTGCCAAACAGAAAGCTGTAAATGCTGGTGATGTGTACATTGAGAAAGAGGCAGAGCGTATGCTTCAATCTTTTTCTCTTGATGTTGACACAGCCCGGTCTATGGGTGAGCGTCTTGGCAAAGGCGAGTACGAAGACAGCGTATCTGGTATGTACAACCAACTGGCTAACGCTGAAGAACAAGCAGTTGGTAAAGAGGTAATCAAGAAAGAGTTGGAAAAAGACACCAACCTTTCAAGGTACGAAATGCACATGAACCTTGCTCGTAATGCTGTAGTGTCCAGTCAAGAAAACCAAGGGTTATTGGCAAACGTAGGACAAGCAGCCGAGTTCTTGTTCTCACCAGCTTACGGCACAACCGTAGTAAACTCTGTACGTGCTGTGTTCCCTGAAGCCGGAGACATCACTGACTACGCCAACATGGGCCAAGTGATTGATTACGCTGCCCAACAGATTGTAAACGCAGAGTCACCAGAAGAAGCAGAACGGTTAACTCGTGCTTTGATTGGTGAGTTCCGTTCTCGTGCTGGCGATCTTACAGACAATGCTTACGCCCTTGAGTCTATGCTGGATGACTTGGATCTTCGAGTAAAGACAAGGGCCAAAGGAGATGTCAACACAATTCGTAACTTTGTTGACGATGTGTTTGGTATTCTTGAGTACGTAGGGTTGGGCGGTACAGCACGAACTGTAGCAAAAGGGGTAGGGAAAAAGGTAATTGACAACCTTGGTATCGAGATGGTACAAGGCTCCCCTGCTCAAATTGCTTCGTTGACAGAAGAAGGACAACGCCGACTGTTCGACAGCATGGATGACATCGACAGGATGTTTGAGATCGGTACTCGTGCTGAAGATGTTACAGGTTCTTTGATCCTACCTAAGACATCACCAGTGCCTCCAAGCAGCGCACCTTACACTTACCCTTTGCTGGACGAAGCAAGCCAACAGGCACTCACTGAGGTGTCTCGCAAGGCCGTTGCTATTCAAACCTTTGGTGTGCGCCTTCACGACACAGTGATTAACCCTGTGGAAGACGGTATTGAATACAGCATGAGGTTGGGTACAAAGAACGGTAAGCCATTCAAGAACGCTGAACGCCTTGAACGTGAGCTTGATTTGTTCGGCATGCCTAAAGGATCCTACGAGATTGAAAAGGTAGAAGGTGGTTTCATTGCTTCTATCAAAGGCAAAGACACATACTCAAACGACACACTGCTGCCAATGTCAGAGCTTGACATCAAAGGTGGCCGGTGGGCTGCACTCTTTGGTAAAGGGTTACAGTTCTCTGATCGTTTGGTAAAGTCTTCTAACGTAGCTGCTCTTCGTTCTGCCAAAGAAGAAGAAACACTGAAGCAAATCATTCAACCTTTTGAAAAACTGTGGGGCAAGAAACGTGCTGCTGTAGCGGAAGTGTTGCAAGAAGGCGACACTCAAGGCAAGACGTTTACCCGCAGTGAGCTTGTGGCCCGTGGGTTTGACCAAAGCCAAGTGCTTGCGTACAACGCTGTACGAGATGCAGCAGATCGAACCTTGTTGTTGAAGAACGAAACCGTCCGTATGCGACTTCAAGATGAAGGGTGGAACGCATTCAAAACCAAAGGTGGTAAAGAGTTTCTGGTACGCAGGGTAGAGGAAGGGTTTGTACCTAACCGTGTACTCGATGTAGACACTGGCTCTATCGTAAGCAACTCTTCCAAACAAGCAGAGAAGTACGACTACTTCCAAGTTAAGGGTGATGGTGTAGGTGCCCAGTACGCACGTATCCCTAAAGGCGAGTCTCTGTCCCCTCTTCCAAAGCGAATCATTGGAAAGGTTCCCGGATACTTACCGCGGTTCTACACAGCCCCGGCTTTTGTTCGTAAGCGCATGGCTGACGGATCTACTCGTGCTATGTACACAGCCAACTCTATTGACGAGGCAGAGCGTGTAGCAAAGGATCTGGCTGACGAGACAGGGGAAGAGTTCTTTGCCATTCGTTCTTCCAACTTGCAAGAACAAGCACGAACCTTTGATGAACTGGAAGAGTTGGATGCTCAAGGTCTGTTGTGGACAAGCGAACGTAAAGAAGTTCTACGCAACTTTGACGGTACAATGTCAGGGTTAATGGGGCCAGAAGCAGCTATCCGTGGTATCGTTAGCAGTGGTTCAGCCAATGCCGGTATTACCCGGTGGACAATTGCTGCCCGTAAGATGTGGGAAAACGGATTCCCTGAGTTCAAACAGTTTGACATGCTGAACCCACCTGTCCGTCCTGACTCCATGACTGAAGAGAAGTACAAAGCAGCCAAGAGGTTGTGGGACTTCATCAACATGGTGAACGGTACACACCCGTCTCAAGCAGGTCTGTTGTCTCAAGCTGTGAAGAACGACATCTACGACTTCTTTGCAGGGATTGGTAAGACAGGTAGTAAGCTGAACAACGCTTCTCAATACGTGGGTCGAGAGATTAGCGGTCAAACACAGAACGTAGCCAACATTGGTAAGTCATTTGCGTTTGCTGCTTACCTTGGTCTTAACCCTTTCCGTCAAGCGTTGTTGCAAATGACAATGATTCCCATGTACGTAGGTGCAGAGGGTGGTTTGTCTTATGCTGCTTCAGGTAAGTTTGCCCGTGACTTCCTTATTCTGTCAGGTGCGCCTCTTGGCCTTGATGTGGCTAAGACAGCAAGACAGCTTGGTATGGATGTCAAAGAAGCACAGACACTTGTCAAGGCGTACAACGAATCTGGCCTGAACCAGTTGATATCTAACCACGCATTTACCATTGGCTCTTTGTCAGATGCAACAGTTACACGGAGCAACGTGGTCACTCAAGGCATTGGCAGGTTTGTTGATACGGTAAAAGGTTACGGCTTTGATGTTGGTCTGAAGGCTGACAAGCGTGGATCTTTCTTGGTGTCTTACAACCGATTCAAAGTGCAAGAAGGCCGTACACCTACAACCAAACAAGACTTTGAAAAGGTAGCTGCTTTTGCAGAACAGTTGTCGTTGAACCAGAACAGATCTGACCAGTTGCCATACACTCAAGGTGTCCTTGGTATCTTGACACAGTTTATGTCTCACCAGTTTAAGATGACTGGTCGGTTGATGGGTGCTTTTGGTGGCCCAATCGAACAAGGGTTCTCTCGTGCAGAGATTCAGCGTATGGCTATTGCTTCTCTGTTGACTTGGGGTGTGGGTGGATATGGTGCGTGGAACGTGTACGATAGGTTCTTGCAAGAGAACGGTATCGACACAAACAACATGGATCCAACAGTACGTAACGCACTGAGGGACGGTATCGGTGGATTGATGATCGACACTGTGCTGAGTGTAGCAGACAACCCTGACCAGTATACTGACCTTGATACGTCAGCCTTTGCACCTACTAACGCTGGCTTTGTTGGGATCACACCTGACTCCTTGTTGAAGCTGTTTGACGGTACAAAGAAGTTGGGCAATCTTGGGGACTACGTATCTCTTAACGCACCTGCTTTGGCCTTGCCAGAGATGATCGTTAAGCCGTTGACACTTGGGTACAAGATGTACCGGACAACAAACGTAGAGGCTCCAGAGATTGCACTACGTACTGCGGTAGAAACTTTGAAAGGTTTCCCCTTGTTTAATCAGTCATATCGTGGTATAATTGGCTTAGAGATTGGAAGTAAACTTGACAGCCGTGGCAATCCTGTGCTAGAGGCAACCAAAGGCGAGTTGGTAGGTTACCTTCTGACAGGCCTTCCTTCAGCCAAAGAGTCCGACCTACGAGTAGCACAAGCCAGATTCTTTGGTGAATACTCTGGTATGGATAATGCCGGGTTAAGCAAGAAGGTTAAAGAGGCTGCTACAGATTACGCAACAACTGTGTTGATGCCACTGCTCCAAGGGTTTGAAGCGGGTGAACAAACGATAGATCGAATCATTGAAGTGGTTGATGCAGTGAACGCTTTGAACTACTACTCTCTGTCTGAGATTAACCGTGACGCTTTCTACGAAACAGTGTTCAACGTAGTAGAGAAGAGTGGTGTTACAAAGACAGATCAGTTCCGTGATCGACTCTTTGATGCAACATTCAGTGACAGCGTGATTCCTAACGGTAACTTGCTGGACACAATCAGGGATGCCCCAATCACCGATGACGAGAAACGTATCCTTACTGAACAACTTGAACGTATGAGAGCTTACAAATAATGGCAGACATTCAACAAATCCTTGGTGCACCCCCAACCATCACACCTCTTGTTGGTGCTGAAGGGCGCAACTTTGAACGGCCAAGCTCATCTCTTGAGAACTTTGCCAAGATTGCTGGTGTTGGCCTAGAGTTGTACGGCCAGTACAAAGAGCAGAAAGATGCTGAAGAAGCAGCCGCCGTTATGGGTGAGATCAACGAAGACATTGAACTGTCTGTTGCATCCACTATTGATCCTACTGTTCTTGATGAGATTGAATCGGCAGGTAAGCGGATTACTTCTCTTGAGGTACAAGGTATTCGTACTCTTGATGTAGACCTTGCCCGTAACAAGACCTACGTGGCCCTTGCTGCCAAGTACGCTAACAATCCAGAGGCAATGGAAAAGATTGACGATGTGTTCAAGCGTACAAACCCAATGGCCGAAGATCTGGAAGTTCGAGAGAAAGAGTTGCGTGACATGCAACAGAAGAACTACGAAGCAGGTATGGTCAAGATCCGTGACACGTTGAACAACAACGGATTCAACACCACATCCATGACAGACGGTGACGCTATCGCTTTGTACAACGAGAAGTTTGCGTCTCAAGATCAACAGCTTGCTGCTGACAAACTTCGTCTGGAAGACTTGCGCCGTAGGGTTGACTCAAACAAACTGCGCCGTGAAGATGCAGCGTTGCAAGCAATGGATCTGTTGGGTGAAGCTGCTGGTAAGGTTCTGTCTGGCTATCAAACAGAGGCCAACAACATTATCTCTAACCCAAACACAACTAGGGAAGAGAAGTTGACACAGTTGACAACTTACGTAAACTCTGTCAAAGCACAGGTATACCAATCATCCAACGGTGTGCTCACTCCTGCCCAAGTGGACGAGAAGTTCAAAGCTATCCAGACCTTGTACGATGGACACGTACAGATTTTGAGTGGTGAGTTCTCTGGTGCAGATGCAACCGTTATGGAGAACCGTAACAAGCTGATTACTGCTGCCTCTGTCAACAACCTGTTCAACAATCAACCTGACTTGGCCGACAGATTAGCCCGACTGGATGCGCTTGGTAATTCCATGAGGAACGTAGATCCTGTTGTTCAACGATCCATCCTCGGTAAGTTCTCTAACCAGTTGGCACAGGACGTATTGGGGCCACAGAGCACTTCCGGTGGCCTTACCCAAGGTGACGCTAGGACAGGTGGTTCCAACGCAGCAGAGAAGGCTACAGACCTGTCTACGGCGATTCGTGGTTTAAACGACATCAACGAGGTCAGTGCTACTGCCATGAGTAAACTGGTGGTACGTGGCCTGAATGACTACGAAAGCGGTAACTCTAACGTTATGTTCAACATGATTGGTGGCCTTGCTGATCCAAAGATGGTTGGTATCATCCAACAATCACAGAACCAAGAAGAGTTGATTGCTCGTGTTGCACCTGCTGTTGAGAAGTTTGGATCCGATGTGTTGAAGACAGCACAGAGTAGATTGAAGACTTACGAAGGTAAGTACACCAAAGAAGTAACCAAGGAAGGGTTGATTAAACTGCGTCCTTCCAGTAACAACTCGCAAGACTTACGTGCGTTGCAAACCATTGAGAACACCATCAACAACTCGATCAAAGCAATGGCTCATGTCAACGGATCAACAGACTACAACTCAGTATGGGCAGATTAATAAATATGTTCAAGGAACTTCTGAAACAATTTGTACAACCAACAGAGACGGAAGGAAAGGGATCAACAAACAACCCTTCCTCATCTGTTGCTAAACCACAACAAGGGTTTGTTGAAGGTTTGAAATCTTTCTTTGGTTCACCTGTTGACAACAACAAAGATCAACAGTATAATGGTGTTAAGAAGAATAATTCTTTAACTAACAAACCAAACAATCAATTAAATAATAAAGATGAAGAAGGTAATGTAGGAAATAATATGTTCACTATTGATTCTTTTGTAGATACTCTTGGTGATTGGGAAGGTAAAGAAGATCACAAAGACCAGATCGGTAAGTTCACTTACGGGTATGGAGTTCTTCCTGCTACAGCAAGACAGTTTGGTGTGAGTTACAACAACAAGTCTGATCGTAGAGAGAACGCTGTTCAAGTGTACTCAAAGATGTACGACAAGATTCGTGAAGAACAGCCTGAACTTGACTTTGACCAGCTTGGCCCTGAAGTAGCTACTGCTGTGTTCTCTACGTACATTAACCTTGGTTCATTCAACAATGCTGAAACCTTTGTAGGTAAGCTGAAAGAAGGTGATGTAGAAGGTGCTGCTGACTCTCTGTTCTTGTACAAGAATGTACGTGAGCAAGGTAAGCTGAAGTCTTCCAAAGGATTAGTAGCACGTAGGGCTAAAGAGTACAACCTGTTCCTTCGCTCACTTGGCAAGACAGAAGGGTTTGTCACCTCTGTTGAGGTGGAAGGTACACGAGACAAACCAGTGTTTGTTCTTAAAGATGATCAAGGCAACGAAGTGAAACGAGTAGATTCCAAGTACCCTCTTGCCCAAGGCAACAGCTTGAAGTCTGTTTCCATTGAACAACCAACCGTAGCGTAAAAAGGTACACATAAACTATGTTCGACTTCACCAACAAGAAAGCAGCTTTGGACAGGTTCAAACCAACCAACACTGTTACGTTCAACAAAGCAAACCAAACACCTACAGGTGAGGCCACTGACGTTTCGTTCAGAGAGGCCATCAGTAACGTGGAACGTAACCGAGTAAGCTCACCTATCACAGATGAGAAGCAACGCCCTGTACGTACCGTAAAAGACGTTCTGGATGTGTTGAAGAAGTATATGTCTTCTGGTGGTGGCAGTGGCGGTGGTGGTGCCATCATCAACTCTGAACCTGTTGCTAGACAGAAGGTATCTGTTGTAGCTATTGAAGGACAGACTCTAATCAACATTGCTCCTTTTGAATACGAAGTCGGTGCTGATCTGATTGACGTTACAGTGAACGGTTTGGTTCAACAGAAAGATGCGTACACTGAGACACTCCCTTCAGAGTTGGTGTTCACTGATCCGTTGACTGCTGGTGATGTTGTAGAGATTACCATCTACCAAGCCGGTGCATTTACTGTGCTGCCAACTGCTGAGAACATTTCTGCTACAGATGGATTTGGTGGCTTATTGTGGAACACAGTACAGAAGTTCATCAACTACATCAAAGGCCCGAACGGATCCAGTCAGGTAGGATATACCCCCGCAGGCACAGGGGCGGTGGCGACAGTAACAGGGAAGAAACTACAGAGAGAAGTTCGTAGCGTATTTGATTTTATGACGGAAGAACAGATCTCAGACGCGCGAACCATGACTCCTGTTTTAGATCACACTGCGGCACTTAATGCGGCTTTTGTAGCTTGTTCGGTAGTTAATATACCTGCTAACTGCGTTATTAGAATTACTTCACTTGTAATTATTCCAACAGGTAAAGACCTTGTAGGCGAGTCTAGGTACACATCACAAATTCTTGTGGATGCAGACACGGATGGTATTCGCGCAGGAATTCAAACAACAGTAAGAGATTTGAGAATTAAAGGCGGCGCTAGCGTAACAGCGGCTAGAGCATTGTTTCTATTGCGGGACGATAATTGCTTTAGATCTAACTTTACTCGTTTGATTATTGGTGGTTTTGGTACTTCACTTGGCGACACTACAAATACGCGCTGCCCAGCAATGGGCATCAAATCTGGTAACACTTTTTTAATCGGTTTTAGTGATAGCTATATTTTTAACTGCGGTATTGGCTGGGATAACTATTCAAGCACAAACGGACGCTTAAACGCTTGCGAAATTAGCAATGTAGAAATGCACTCTTGCGGATTGGGCGCTCGGCTTAAAGTGCTAAATGGCGTGACGTTTAACAATTGGGTTTCTGAAAACTGCGATCAAGAGGGTCTAATTGTTTCGTCGTGCCGGGGTGTCACTTTTAACAGCCCATATTTTGAAGTAAACAACCAACAAAACACCGGTTTGTATAAAGCGGAGTTCATTATTAAAGCAGATGGTTTAAATGGCGGCTCTAATGATGTGGGTGGCTCTGTGCAAATTAACGACCCTTATATGTCACCAGGAGCAAATTCGGTTGTTGGTTTGCAAATTGAACAACAAAGACTTGCTTTCTTAAATGGCGGTCATTTTATTAACTTTGCTGGAAAGCCAAACACAATCATTATTGATGCACCGGGGCAAGCGACAAACTTTTTCATTAATAGCGGAGTTGCGCCAGTATTTAACGCAAACTTGGTTGTTGGCCCATATACCCAAACAGGTGCCTCGCCTTTAGGTTTTGTCGGTCCAAGATTTCGCACTAAAAACGGACAAACCCCAAGTTTGGGAATTGGCGTCTCTTCTATACTGTTTACGCCGGTGGTTGGGGAGTCAGGAATTTTAACAATTCAGGCGACTAATAATAATTCATCCTTTAGGTGGTCTGGGGTGATACAACGATTTAGCACCTCAATAACGGTAGTCACGCTTGACAGCTCAAACCTCAGCGTCACCGACTCGGCTGGCGCGGTTAATTTAACGCAAACGGGGGGCGGTGCTATTGCTTTTGTTTGGTCTTACATTCGGACACAATAATGCAACTCTCAACCAACTTCACCCTATCCGAGTTCACCAAACTATAGTTTGTAAAGAAGGGAGGATCAAACCTCCCTTTCTTCTTTTTACTCTTTGTACTCTGCAAGGATCCTGTTAGCAAAGAACACCATCTTTTCTGCATCGTACTTACCGTCTTCAAAACCTTGCTTGCCGTTTCCTTGACGAGCACTGGCTCTACGCCACAAAGCCTTTAACATATTTCCTTCAGCAAAGCTTAGATTCAACGCTTCAATGATGTCATTACACTCAGCCACGTAAGGTTCAGTGTCAGGTGTTGTTGGATGATCTACCTTGACTTTGTAGTACGGGGAAGAACCACCTGTCAACACCTTGGTGTACGTGATTGGTTCTTCAGGCTTGTCTTGGAACAGGGATGTATCCACGTACAGGCCATGATCGCAGTCATTTATTATACAAAGGTCTGCATTTATGTCGTAGGCACAGTTTCTACAAGCTGTCCCGTGTGTTTCCGAATTGAGAACAACATCCTTTCCTGAAAACTCTCTGAACTGCTCATAGTTCATGAACTTAATTGTTGATTCAGTCATACTATATCCAAAAGAAAAAAAAGGGGCCGAAGCCCCGTGTGTTATCAGATCTCGCACGTACCACTAGAACATGCCAGTGTTTGAACTGACTCGGTGTTATCTGTACCTCTATCATACACCCCACTGTCTGCCCAGTCAACATCTTTCGGCATCAAGGAAAGGGTACGTTCGTACTCTTCTTTGGTACACTCGGTGTACGGTGCTTGTTGGTAGGTGTGCTCACTGTAAGGCAAGAAAGAAATACCACTGATCTCGTCAAAGTGATTGTACACAAACTGACCAAGCTCAAGGAACTCACTGTCTTTGTAGTAGATCGTTACGCTTGGCTTGTGCTCACACCAGTGACGTTGATACGCTAACCACAGTTGCACCTGCTCAATGGCCCCTACTTCTTTTGTGACCACTGCACCTTCTGGTGCCTTTTGTGGAAAGCTGAACACGTACTGGTACTCAGGCTTCATCAAGTCATCCTCACAAGGGAACCCTTTGTCAATCATGAATTGAGCAAGAGGATCCTTCTTGTCTGCTCTTACTGTCCGAATGTAGTAAGGGGCAAACCGTGGATGAATGCCACTTGCCGAGTCAACCAACTGTGAGACAGTTCCACTTGGCTTGACGCATGTAATAGCCTTACTCTGCTCAACACCAAGAATCTTTGCCCACCTTTCGTTGACACGCACAGCTTCCAACCGTAGCTCGTCAAGTACCTCACCCAACTTTCCAAGTCCTTGCGCCCCACTGGTGAGGGAATTGTCACAGATACCTGTGAGGGACACTCCGAGCAAAGCCTCTTCCTTTGTGTTATTCTCCCACACTTTACGCAAGTACCGGAAGTTGGTGAGTGTGGATTGCAAAGTCCCAAGGAGAGTAGCAAGGCCAACCTTGCGCTTGAGCGTTTCAACTGTGTCATCATGGCGAATCACTACCTCTGTTAAGTTCATTTATGTTCACCACGTTTCGCTACTCCGTGGCAGGTATGTTTGAAAGAATCCACTGTGCAAATCTATGCAGCTCTTCATTACTTGCGTGACATTTCATTGCGTTAGCCAGTTGACTTATAACTTGAATGTTACCTTTTACGTAACCTTTTGTGTTGTCAATCCTGTCTAACGATGGGGAGTTTCTGTACGCCCCTGACCTTCCGCAATTCATGTTAAGAGGTATTCCTAGTACCGGACAGACATCAGGAATAACAATGTCTGAAACCTCTATGTTAAAATCTCTACCAAGTTCTTTAGATCTTTGCTTGGCCCTCTGGTGCATCTTCCACTCAGGCGTTAGAGACTTAACACGGCTGCTGTTACACGGTTTACACAAGGTCATCTTGCTTGTCTTTTCAAATAGAGATCCGCACTTTGTACACTCTCTATGTGTATCACTAACAAGATACCCTTCTCTGTTTCTTTCTAACATTTTTAACACCTTTGAATTATGTAATACCCGCAGTATAACATAATTAATTTACGGTGTAAACCTTCTGCAAGTTTCCATGCAGATCAGACTATATCATCACCCAACATAGGTTGGGGCAGGGCACTTCCACTCGCTTGAGTGTACGGGATTCATCTACTAACGTGAGTCGGTATTCCCTAGTCGTTGAACCTTCCGATCCCTCGCGGGAAAGGCTTGGCTGCTGATTACCTTATGCTTACGCACTTAGGCTTCCCAGACAATTCACCCTGTTTTACTTCTGCTAACTATTAACAGAATTGATGTGGTCGTAGAATGATCTCTGAACACGGGTTAGTACCGAACTCATACGTAGCATCCCGGCGACCATTCTTGGCTGCTGCCTTCTGGCTTGCAACACGAGAGAAGATACCTCGCTCACCAGAGTACGACTGGTACAAACTTGTCCACTCTTGCATGAACGTAGACAAGGAAGGCTTGGACTCGTACACTGCACTGTTGTTAGCCAACGCACGTTGTCCGTTTTCTTGCCACCACTGACCAGACTTGCACACACGGATGTCGTCATCCCCAAGATCAGACAGAGAGATCAACGCTGAACGGCGTACACCACCCACAACCACGATGTCTGCAATCTTGCACACCAAGTCGTGACATTCAATCGGTGTCAGCTTACGGCCAGCAGCACCTTTCAACAGATCAACAGAGAATTGAAACAGATCAACCAAAGGTTTAGGGCCACTGGCACGACCACCAAACGTCTTCAGTCGGGCACCAGATGGGCGTACCTTGGACACATCCCACGAAGGGATCTTACCGGCCCACAACAAGGCCAACAACTCACGGAAGGCAGAGGCCCAACCGATCTTGCTGTCACCCACTACGATGGTTGTGTCAGTCTTGTGAAAGCTATCTGCTACAACGGGCAGCTTGTTGGTGTACTTGGATTCAACAGAGAACCCAACACCTGTACCACACATCAAGATGTACAAGATCTCGTCAAAGTCACGGACAGATTCTACTGTGGTGTAAGAACAGTTGAATGCAGCTACCTCGTCACGATCAAGAGCCTTGCCTGCTGTCATCAACGTGCGCATGGAAGGCATAACTTCAAGGTTCAGGATGGCTTCACGCAGTTCTTGTAACGTAGAAGGGTTTACTTTGGTTGGGAAACGTCCCTTCCAGAAGTTGATAAGGCGATCCACTGTTTCTTCCCAAGTCTCACGGCGACCAAGGGTGTCGTTGAATCGGGAGTAGCGGGACAGATGAATGTACTTCTGAAAATCGGTAGGTAGTTTGTGTGTCATAATGATAACAGTTATCTCCGTGTAGTTTGTGAAAGAAAAATCCCCACCGAAGTGAGGATTTATTGTTGTTGGACTATCAGTGTATCAGGTTTACAGGTACCTGTCAAGAAGATAATCAAGACTGAAAAAGGCTGGCTCGGCTGACCCGTCCTCTACTTCGTGCAGCATTGTAAGGCCAGACCACCAAGCGTGAGAAGATCCTTTGGCGTAGCTGTGATCTCCTTCATCGTAGCAACCAAGCACCAGACCGAATCGTTTACGGCCAGTGATGTCAGTTGTCTCCCAGTAGTTACGAAGGTGAGAGTGACCTGCCACACAACTCATGTAGTTCTTCTTGACCAGATGAGCAGCAGCGTAATCACCACTGATCGGCCTACCCATCAACCCACTGGTGAAGTAGTGCTGAAAGCAGATGTTGTGCAGCTTCAAAGGTTGAAGGAACGGTGTCACCTGCCAACCAAACTCTTCGTAACGCAGGTCGTGGAAACCAACGTGGTCAATCAACTCAGGGTTCTGGTTAGCGTACCTAATGATACGTTCTTCGTGATTACCCATTACCATGTGGAACTCTGGATTCCACCGCTTCTTTTTGTTGGTCGTCAACCTTTGCTGTTCCTCTCTGACTGGTGAGAAGATACGTTGCTGTGCATCCCACACTGATTGAAGGTCTTCGTGGTATCGCTTACCTTCTGCCTTTCCAGTTCCTTTGTCGTATGAAGACAAGCTACCCATATCAGCAAAATCCCCAATGCACACCACAATGTCAGGTCGTTTGTCCACAATAAAATTGCCAAGAGCAGTGAACCTCCGATTGCTAACATCAGGTCTAGCATGAGGATCACCGATGCAAAGAATCTTTGGTCGTTTCGCATTTTGATTACTCTTTCCCATCAAGTATGTCCTTAATTGATAACCACTCAAACCCGTTCTTCTCTGCCCACTGTGCATACGATTGCGAGTTAGGTGCTTTTGTTAGTTTGTTGTACGGTGCTTGGAACACAAGAACAATCCGTTGATCTGGATACGCCCTACGCACAGCCAACATCTTCTTCCTGTCAACAGCCGTGAACCTTCCCTTTGTTTCGTACCAAGTCTTACCGTCTGGTGTAACGAAGTCAGGTGTGTACTTCCTTTCTTCCTCTACCTTGTACACAAAAGCCTTTGGTTCGTACAAAAGGTGTGGCCGTAGCTCTTGGAATCGCTGCTCAAAACCGGATCGAAACCCGGCTTGAACAGCTTTCCGTCTGGTGTGAGACAGCTTAGGCCTCGCCATTGTCATCACCAAAGTCAAGGCTAAGTTGAATGTTGTTTTCTTTCAACAAATCTTGAGCTACCTCAAACAAAGCAGAAGCAACAGCCATAAGTGTAGATGCCTCTACCTTACGGGCGAAGTCAAGGTGACTTTCGTTAGGGTTCTGTTGGTACAGCGAATGGATAAGTTCATCTGACAACATGGTTGTCTCCTTTTAAAAATGTGATTAGTTGATCTCGTCAACAAGACCAGCTTCAAGGGCACCTTCAGCATCAAACCAGATGTCTCGGCGTTGTTTGAAGAAGTCATCCCAGATCTTTCGATCCTTTCCTGTACGCTGGACAAGGATTTTGATGATGGTTTCTTCAAATCGTTTGACCAGTTCAACTGTATCTTCCACTTCAAACGCACTGCCTACTGCACCAAAGGCTGCTCGGTGTAGCATGATGAAAGATGTTGGGCCGATCTCTCGTTTGTCAGCAGCTTGCAACAAAATAGCTGCCATTGAACAAGCGTTACCACGTACACGGATAGTCAAGTGGTGTCCGTCACGGCGTAGCTTGGTAAGCTCATCGAACAGAGCAAACCCTTCTACAATCTCACCACCGGGACTGTTCAACTCAAGAGTCAAAGGTTGTCCGGGATTCATGCGTGACCACCTGCGAAACGTAGCAGTGTAGTTACAACGAGATACATCGGTTACTGGTTCGTCAAAGACAAGGTAGTTATTCTTGAAGTCAACAGACCCACCGAAGTCGTAGTTGTACTTTTCCTTCTTCAACTCAAGCTGGCTCAACTCGTGTTCAACTACGTTGAGTGCAGCCTCGGTGTTCTCGGTCAGTACCTTGGCTTGGTTCAGTTCGATCTCTGACTTTTCTTTTAGTGACAGTGGCATAATTACTCCTGTAAGTGTTTACGGAAACCTTCGATTGTCCACAAAGGCTCTTTCTTATTTCTCTTGATCCACAAGAGCTGGCCTTGTTCTTCAACGTATTCTTTATTGTACCCTTTTTCTTCGTACAATGCAAGTGCTGATTCAAAGAAAGACCAGTTGTATTCGGCAGGTGTTGTAAGAGCAGAAGTCAACTCACTGGCTTCTTTGTACAACTTCTCAGCACCCTTCCAACCCATGCCCTTCATGCCGGGGATGTTGTCGGTTGTGTCACCAGTGAGAAGCTGCATGATGAAGAACCTGTCACCATCTGCTTTATTGACCTTGTACTTCTTACCAAGGTTCCAGTCGTAGTGAAGACCGGGTACTTGGTTCAAGTCTTTGTCAATGGTACAGATGACGTTGTGTGTATCTTGTGTGGCAAGAATACCCATCATGTCGTCTGCTTCCATACCGTCTACAACTTCAGCACCTACCTTGTTCAAGTACCAATCCTTTACCAAAGCGTAATGCACTGGCTTGTCTTGGGTACGGTTGCCTTTGTACGGTTTGGTTACAGCCACTTGCTCCCTGTAGTTACCTTCACCTGTCAGGTACGCTTGATACTCTGTTGTACCTAGCTCGTTCAAGATAGCTTCGAAGTTGTTACGAGCAATGGACAAAGCTGCTGACTCAGGAAGTACATCCAACCAAGGTGTGATCTCACACTCCTTTTTGTCCACACCTTCAACCTTCAGGTACTCATCCCTGTCCTTTGCGTCCATGAAAGTCAGCACAGCAGTAGAACCCGGCAGGGTTACATCGTACCGGGTCTTCTGTGCACCGAACGCACTGGCATACACCAGCACGTCACAGTCAATGATTGCAGTAAGCATCACAGCCCCTCTTCACGTTCGATTGAATCTGGTTCCCAGTAGTCATCATCAGGCTTGGTAATACCAAGACGATCAGCGTATATCTGTGCTTGTGCTTGGTTAAGTCGGGCTTGATAGGCCAACACTTCCATGTCCTTTGTCATGGCTGCTACCTGTGCAGTCAACTCTTGCACTTGTTTGTACATCTTGAAGTTGTCAGATTCCAACGAATCAAGATACTCTTGTCCCACCTCAACAACTGCTTGCTCTTTCATCTTACCCATCTCACACCTCGTCATCATTTTGAAACAGTTGGATGTACAACGGCTTGGCTACACCATCTACAATCTCCATACACACCAACAAATCTTTTCGTGCTTGTTGGCAAATCGGTATCTCTACATTATCAGGTACGTTGTCTACTGTCAACACTTGCTTAGTGCCATCAGCCATCAACACAGGAACTTCCACTGTTCGGGCCATAGCATTACCTACGTAACCAAACATAAACAAAGCAAACACAACGAACACAACACGCAAAACTATCCGGGCTATGGTATCCATAAAGCCTCCAAAAAAGAAAAAAGCCCGTAGGTTTAAAGTACGGGCTAAAAAGGTTACACACTTAAAAGGGAGAATTACTAACTTACTACTTGCGCCACAACTTCAGCAAACAAACACACTACAGAACCAAACACAAACAAAGGAACCAAGTACAACTGCTGGAACCTGTCGATCTTATCGGGGTACAGATCAAACACTTGTGCTACACGAGACACCACAGCACAGAACGTGATGGCTACAAGAGAAAGCAAGAACAACAAAATAAAAGTAGACATGGTTAAATCCTTTGGTGATAACAGTTATCAGAATGGAACATCATCATCGAAGTCAGCAACAGACAGAACTTTCTTTTCTTCTTGTGGTTCTGGCTCTTCCTCTGGCTCTGGTGGTTGAGGTTCAGGGGGAAGTGTTGGCTTCTTCTTTGGTGCTGCCTTTGGCTTGTCTTCTTGCACACCGTAAGAACCATCCATGATAGACACGAAGTTATCTTCCAAGTGCTTTGACAGACGCAAGATAGAGATGGCCTTGGCTTCAAGAACAGAAGCAGTGATAGGCTTACCATCTGCCACTGCCAGTTGCACAGCGTTGTTGATAGCGTGACCTACTTTGATACCGGCTTCGTAAGGTGCCTTGGTACCACCAGTTGAACCACCACTTGCAGGTTTAGCTGCTGGTGCTTGCGACTTAGCTTGGGGCTTGGCTTGTTGTTGCGCTTGACCTGTACCCTTTGCAACGAGCTTGATGCCTGACGACTTGGCGTTGAAGTACGTCTTGCCGTTGTACTCTGTCTCATCGTAGAAGAACTCAATCTCGTCACCCTCTGCCAACTTAACGTAGTCAGCACCTTTCTTGATGTTGATGGTATCGCCTTTGGATTTACCAAGGCCAAACCAACGATCATCATTCTCAAGTTTGAACGACTTGAGCATGGTGTTGCCGTAGTTATCCGGTGTGGTTTCTTTGATGTTGATACGGGCAATAATGCCTGAAGCTGCTGCCATGTTTGTATTCTCCTTGGTTTAAATTAACTCTTGAATTTCAAGTGCGATCTGTTCGTAAGCTAACGGGTCAAGATCAACCTCGTTATCCCCAAACAGTACCTTTGTTACAACTACTTCTCCATTAACTACATTGTACATTGTTGTAACCTCAATGTCAATGTCGGCACCGTTAAAAATAAATGTGCCCGGTAAAACTATCTTGTTCATATCCTCTCCATCAGTGGCACTCAGCCCAGTTGTTACCAATCATGTACTCACCAGACAAAGGACAGTTGACTTTGAGATACCTACCTGCCCATGCACAAGCCTGTTGGAACGTAAGCCCTACAGTCTCACCGCACTCAGGTGTTGTCTCAGCTTGCACCTCGTCGTGGAATGTACCCAACAACTTGAACGGTACCTTATTCTTGACGAGAACCTGTGCCCACTTGACCAACGCTACCTTGACTGCAATAGAACCTGCTGATTGTAACAACGAGTTCAACGCTGCATGTTCGTGACGGACGTAGATCTTACGACCATCCAAACCTTTGAGCCAACCTTTCTTTGAAGCTGTCTGTACTCTTTCAATAAGTGTAGCGTACTTAGGCAAACCTGTCAAGAACTTACGGCGTAACCGTTTACCCGTGTTGGCATCACCATCAATGATAGAGCCTAGCTTCTCATCACCTGCGCCGTAGAGTAGGGCGTAGATAAATGTCTTCGCTACATCACGGCCAGATGTCTCCTTACCACCGAACACGTACTGCTTCTTGGGTTCCAGACCAATCAGCTTACAGTTGATAGAGTGAACGTCTGTCTCATCAGAGGACTTTCCGTTGACAATGGCATCGGTGTACGCTGCATCTCCCATGTAGTGAGCAAGCATACGGAGTTCGAGTCCAGAGGCATCGGCTCCAACTTGCACTCTACCGTGAGGTACGGTAAACAAGGCCCTGAGTTCTTTACCATACGCAGAAGTGACTCTAGGTACGTTGACCACTGTACGGTGACGCATTCGTGCAGTTGGTGTAGCGTTTGGAAATGCTCCGGCCTCAATCCTCCCATCAGTTCTAACTTTACCAATCCAGCCTCCTACTTGTGAACGGCGAGTGACCATAACAAATCGGTCAACAAGAGTTTGTCCTGTCTCACCCATCTTACCCACAATGGAATCTTCCGTGAACCGTGGGTTGCCTTTCTCGGTGTACTCGGTAGGTTTCCATCCGTACTTCATCAACAGTTCGATCATCTGCTGTCGGCTACCAAGGTCAGGGTACACTACCTCAACAGGAAAGAACGGGCCACCAATGATGTCAGGTTGATAACCGTTATCATCACACCACTTCTGTGCAACAAGGCTTGGCTTGCCTGTAGCAGTGAACGGTACGATAGGTGTCTTCCTGTCACCCTTCTTGCAGATCTTTGGTGTGATCAGCTTTGACAACTTCTCGTCTGCTTGAACGATTAAGTCGGACATCTTCTTGACAAACTGTTGAGCAGCAGGTACATCGAACACCCAACCACAACGCTCTTGCCAAGCAATGACACGAGCAACTTGGTGTTCAAGAGCAATGGACTGTTGCCAGTCGTGATCTCCTGCTTCACGCCACAGCATGTCGAAGATACACGCAAGGGCTTCACTGTCTTGAATACAATACTCACCCATGTCATCGTTGTACTCTTCCCAACCACCGTTGTAATCACCCTTCCACGAGCCAGCTTGTTTGGATAGGTTATCCAACGAGTGACCACCTTCACGTTCAGGACTGAACAAACAAGACAACACGAGTGTGTCAATGCACTTGGGTGCAAGGTTTACACCATGTAGCTTTTGGATAACAGGACAGTCAAACCCAAGACCGTTGTGAGCACACACACGCTTTGCTTTGGTAAGGATGTCAACAGCTTTAGCAACACCATCAGTGCCAACGTAAAGCTGTGTTGGCCCACGGCCTACCTTGATAGAAACACAGTGAATGGTGTGTGTCTCGTACAAGAATCCGTTTGTTTCCAAGTCAAAGAAGTGTATGTCACTTCCGAACCTGAAGTCGTTTATGTTTTGCATTATCAAAGTTCTCCGTCATCTGGGTCTTCCGGTAGTTCAGCAGGGACAAGAGACATGGACTGGCGATCCCAGTACAGCGCATCAGCCATACCTGTATCACCTGTCTCACGACATTTGAGTACGTGCAGTTGAGACACGTTCTTGATGTACTCGTCAGGGTGTTGCTTGTTACGGCTAACCCCAATGATGTCAAACGCAATCTGCTTCAGTGAACCACTGCCTTTCAGGTCGTCTTCACTAGGTACTGCACCTTGCTCAAACCCCTTGCCACCGGAGGGTGCCTTGCGTAAGTGAGAGATGATACACAAGTGTGCCTTGGTCTTCTCTACGAACTCAAGGAACTCGTTCATCATCCTGTCTTGATCTGCAAGGCCACCTCCATCACCAAATTCTGACACAGCAAGTGTGATGTGGTCAAGGAAAATAACTTGAGCACCCATCGAATAGTGCAAATATTCGAACTTACCAATCAGAGATTGTCCACGAGTGAACTGATTCCTGTGGTCAACAGTGAAGATACGTTGTGTACCATACGTCTCTTCGTACACCTGTCGCTTGTACTCTGGTGTCATCTGTGACAAAGGCATACGTCCGTGGAACTGCATCAACCCACGCCATGTCTTCTCTGGTGACTCTTCCAACTCAACCTCACCGATCACGTTGTCCGTGTTTGTGAGTACGTGTTGTTTCAACCGGCGAATGTAGCTGGTCTTACCAACAGATGTACCGGCACACCACAGGCTGATCTCACCTTCACGCATACCTTCCATCCGTTCGTTCATCAACGTCCACTCAGGTGGGTAAGGGATAAACTTGGGCTTGGTGTAGTTCTGCATACGAAGCCACACTTCTTCCCCTGTAATTATCCCGTCAGGGCGATATGCCTCTGCCTTAAATAGCCCGTTGAGGAAACAATCAGCACCACCTTTCTCACGCAACAGATCGTTAGGGTCTTTGGCATCACTGTTCCACGACATCAGGAATGCTTTCTTACTGCCTAACGCACACGCAAACTCTTTGGCTGCTTGTTGCCCTGCTGCATCTTTGTCGAAACAGATCACCACCTTCTCAAACGACTTGAAGTATTCGATGTTACGTTTCCAACCCTCAGTACCAAGGGTAGCAACAACACGGTACGCTTTGCCTTTGACAGCAAGCATCTGTGTCACGGCCATGCAATCCTCTGCACCTTCCACAACAATCAAGAACTTACCACCTGTACCTGCAACTTGGGAACCAAACGGAAGAGCACCACCAGTGTCAGGAGTACGCTTGATCTGCTTTGGTAACTCACGTACTTGATACCCTAACAACCCACCCTTCTGGTTGTACAGTGGAAAGTAATACTTCATCTGTTGACCAGTCTCTTGACTGTACTCAACACGAACACCATATTGCTTACTAACTTCTTCAGAGATACCTCTGTCAGTCAGTGCAGCAACAGGTAGTTTAGATATATCATCCAACCCAATTCTCCCTGTTAATTCTTCACGTTGATAACTGTTACCATCACCACGAGTAGAAGCAGTACAGACAAAGCAATAGGTGGAATTATTTTCGTACACTGCATTGCCATCACTACTACCACACTTAGGACAGGATGTGTGTTTGATGTATCTACCCATAGATTTACCTATAATAATTTATATTAAAGAAGTATTTAATAGGTTATTAAGTTATTAAATAAAAGATATATAAGTAATATATTCTTTCTTTAAAACCAGTATAACCACACTTCCTGTTCTTGTCAACACCTTTCACACACTGTCGAACAAAGAAGCAATAGAAGGCTCCTGTTGCGTTTCTTTGTCGTACCCTTGTCTACCCCTTGACCAACCCATTTGAGCCTCGTCACGGGCCTCCTGTGCGTTCAGTGGATCATTTACGAACTGCGCACACTTCCTGCAAAGACCTAACTCTACGTTGGACAGCGATCCTTTGATGTACATTTCTGATTCTTGCAACTCTCGGTTACACGCTTCACATCTTCCTACTGAAAGACGCACGTACTTTCCGTTTACTTTTGCTCCACTCATAGCCCAACCCCTGTGTACCAAATACCAAAAGGGACAGCAACACATGCTGTACAGAATATAACTGTAAAGATCTCTTTCATTCACCTACCTCCACTTGCTTCCACGCTTCGCTCTCGTAACCTCTTGCCCAACTCTTTACTTCTCTTGGTGTGCAAAGGAAGTTACCTTCAGGTGATAGAAGTTGACCTCCACGGGTGAAACACATCATCAACTCGTTACCATCGAAGTCAACCTCGCACTTATCATAAGACCAGTTCTCAGGGTCGGTCATGTCAGCACACTCTTGAAGTACGCCTATGAACAGGAAGTCCACATAGAACTCCCCGTCCACGTTACCACACACCTCAAGAGGAACCGACACGACTTGTGTGCCGTGTCGTTTAATCATGTGAATTAATCTCCTTTGAATTTGTGAAGGGATGGGTCGTACTTCTCGGTACTGATCCCGATTGGGTGGCTATCGGCCTCCTTGGAACAGCGCAGGGCAACCACTGGATCTTTGAACGCCCACGTACCTCGGATGATCTCACCTTCCTTGGTAAAGTAGTAGTTCACATACACTTTTTCTGGTCGGTCTGGATCCACATAATCTTCAGCATAGACGTGCGCTTCTTCTTGTAGTTTTTTCCGAAGGTAGTGGAAGATTTGTGTACAAGTGTTGTTTTCCTGTCCAAGTATCTGCAAAGCATTGACAACCTCTTCATCATACGGGTCAGAAAAATAACCGTTTATTTTATCTTTGAATCGACACAGCGAACCTTCCCTTGAGTAAGTGGATGAGTCACCAATAGTCAATGTAATTAGCAGAAGGTCGGACAGTGGTATATGTAGGTCAACCATCGGGTCGGACTTAAAAACTTTTTTCATAATCAATATGCTCCTAGTGTTGGTACTTTAATGATACCGGCAAACGCACCGTGGTCGGATGCCAGCTTCTTTACTGCGTGTACTACGCCTTCGGACTCAGCAGAGTCACCTGACAATCGTACTTGATACATCACTGCTTGCTGTTTACCGTTCATCCACAAACCTTGTGTGTCTGCATCGAACGCATAAGGTAGCCTAATGAACTGTGCTTTGACTGAATTCAAAAGACTACCCACCATACCTTTGAGTGTGTTGAACTCTTTGCCAACAACCTTACCACGGTGTAACGATACAAATAACAAGTAGTTGTACTTGCTTTTGTCAACCAATGTTGCGCTCAATATAATCCTCCCTTTGTTTGTCGGTGTTGATAACTGTTATCAATCCAAGATTGATTGCTTGTTGAAGGGTACATCTTGGCATAGGTACTGTGTAGTTGTCAACACTTCTGTCGATGTATCTCAACACCACGTTGAATGTGTCAACAGATTCCAGCTTGTAATCACCCAACCTCATGTAAAGTCTGGATGATACCACACGATAGATGGGGCTGTCAAGCGTATCTGTTTGGTTTGGTTGGTTAGAGTCGAGCATCCCAATCCTACCTACTTCCGTTGTGGCATCCATACCACAGTGGTTTTGGTCACCCATTATTTTTCTCCACGATAGAACTCAGTACCCTTGTACTCTAAACCGTGACGCTGTGCAATACCAAGCAGACGTTCGGGCCACTCTTTTGGGTCTTCAAAAATGTCGTGCATGTCTTGAAGGTTTTCCACCAAATGTTGAGTGCCCTTCACATCAATCACTTTATCCAACTCGTTGAAGAATGCATGAGACACAGCACCCCAGTTCATGTTCTCCATCCCAGTACGGTTATACACGTCATCGGGAATAAGGCACCCTGCTGCACACATCATGTTGTTCTTTCCACGATACATGCACTTTGTATAGGCTGTGGTTTCACCCGCCACACCTTCGTCGTACTCTATCCCTACGCTACGAGCGTTTTGTGTGAGCAAGTGTGAGGCTACCTTGTCGAACACTTCTTGTTTGTTCAGTCGTTCAGTCATGATTGTTTCTCCTTTAGTTGAGCATGAGTTGTACTTTGTCGGCAAGATCACGCATCTTGTCGGCCAGATCCAAGGGGTGCAGTTCATCGTAATGTTGGGCCACCACTACGTCATCACCCCAGTTGGTGAGTGAGAAGAGCACCTGTTCGAACGATTGCGTGACATCCCACTCAGTGAGGAAGTGAGATAGGACAAGGTGTTCTGATTGTTTGTTGCTCATTGTAGTCAATTCTCCAAATGTAAAGGAGGAACTAAGCAGTCGTGTGCTTTTGTCCAGTAGAAGTGGTCGTGA